>Ga0307510_10005180_pt1 | contig 15492 bp, 13 predicted proteins | sample 12_EM_MG_FD_207224 | JGI IMG/M metagenome (GOLD analysis project Ga0307510, IMG submission 207224) | Populus trichocarpa ectomycorrhiza microbial communities from riparian zone in the Pacific Northwest, United States - 12_EM | ecosystem: Host-associated > Plants > Roots > Unclassified | place...
CGATTGCCCCCTCTGTCCGCTTTACCTGAGAGATTGGCGGCGCGCTCTTTCGAAGCACACCGCTTGCCCCTTCGGTGGGCTCACTCGGGGTGAGCCTCTCTCCAGCGAGGAACGCTTCAAGTGAAGCGCTTGCCAGTCCTTTTGCCTGAGCGTTCGATTCCGGGTTCTCATCCGGGCTCTGCGCCTTCGGCGGCTTCCTGCTCTGCGCGAACGGGAAGCTCTCTCCTGACGCGGTCAGTGTAGCAGCGGCATCGATAATCACGGCCCATGAGCAGAGCAAAAAACGCAAAACCCGACGAGCCGCTGTCGACCGAGTGGCTGAAGGTCGAATCGATGGACCTGGACGCGCAAGGCGTCGCGCACAACGAGGAAGGCAAGGTGGTGTTCATCGACGGCGCGCTGCCGGGCGAGGAGGTGCAGGTCAAGGTCAACCGGCGCAAGAACAACTGGGAACAGGCGACGATGGTCGCGCTGCGGCGCGAGAGCTCGCAGCGCGTCGTGCCGCGCTGCCCGCATTTCGGTACCTGCGGCGGCTGCAAGATGCAGCACTTCCACATCGGCGCGCAGATCGCGACCAAGCAGCGCGCGCTCGAAGACGCGCTGTGGCATCTGGGCAAGGTCAAGAGCGAGCAGATGCTGCGGCCGATCGAAGGCCCGGCCTGGGGCTATCGCTATCGCGCGCGGCTGTCGGTGCGCTTCGTCGTCAAGAAGGACAAGGTGCTTGTGGGATTTCATGAGCGCCAGTCGAGCTTCGTCGCCGACATGGACAGCTGCGAGGTGCTGCCGCCCAAGGTCAGCGCGATGTTGGTGCCGCTGCGCGCGCTGGTCGCCGGCATGGACCAGCGGGACCGCCTGCCGCAGATCGAACTGGCGGTCGGCGACGACGTGATCGCGCTGGTGTTGCGCCACCTCGAGCCGCTGACCGATGCCGATCTGGCGCGGCTGCGCGCGTTCGGTGTCGAGCACGGCGTGCAGTGGTGGCTGCAGTCCAAGGGGCCGGACACGGTGTGCCGGCTCGACGAGGGCGGGCCGACGCTGTCGTATGCGCTGCCCGAGTTCGGCATCACGATGCCGTTCAAGCCAACCGATTTCACGCAGGTCAATCCGCACATCAATCGCACGCTGGTGACGCGCGCGCTGCGCCTGCTCGATGCGCAACCGGACGAGCGCGTGATCGACTGGTTCTGCGGCCTGGGCAATTTCACGCTGCCGATCGCGACGCAGGCGCGCGAGGTGCTGGGCATCGAGGGCAGCGAGACGCTGGTGCAGCGCTCGCGCGAGAACGCGGTGGTGAACGGCGTCGGCGCCAAGACGAGCTTCGTCGCGCGCAACCTGTTCGAGCTGACGCCGGCCGAACTGGCGAGCTATGGCCATGCCGACAAGTGGCTGGTCGATCCGCCGCGAGAAGGCGCGTTCGCGTTGGCGAAGGCGCTGGCGGAGCTGCACGCCGATCCGGCGCTGGCGCCGGGCTTCGTCGCGCCGCAGCGCATCGTCTACGTCAGCTGCAACCCGGCGACACTGGCGCGCGATGCGGGTCTGCTGGTGCACCAGGCGGGTTATCGCTGCGTGGCGGCGGGCGCGGTCAACATGTTCCCGCACACGGCGCACGTCGAGAGCATGGCGGTTTTCGAGCGGCCATGAAAAAAGGGCCAGCAGGCCCTTTTTGTTCGTGCGCCGCAGCGATCAGTCGCTGCTGCTGTTCGCGAAGCCCAGGATGGACAACAGCGACTGGAACACGTTGTACAGGTCCAGATAGATGTTCAGCGTCGCGCTGATGTAGTTGGTCTCGATGCCATCGCGCACCTGCTTCAGGTCATACAGGATGAAGGCCGAGAAGATGCCGATCGCGATCACCGAGATCGTGATCATCATCGCGCTCGACTGCAGGAAGATGTTGGCGATCGCGGCGACGCACAGCATCACCGCGCCGATGAACAGGAACTTGCCCATCGAGGACAGGTCGCGCTTGATCACCGACGACAGCGTGGCCATGCCGAAGAAGATCACGCCGGTTCCGGCGAACGCCGTCATGATCAGCCCGGCGCCGTTGTTCATGCCCAGCACCGCACCGATCAGGCGCGACAGCATCAGGCCCATGAAGAACGTGAAGCCGAGCAGCACCGGCACGCCGGCCGCCGAGTTCTTGGTCTTCTCGATCGCGAAGATGAAGCCGAACGCACCGCCGAGGAAGACGATGGCGCTCATGCCGACGCCCATGGTGCGCAGCAGGCCGGTCGAAACGCCCAGCCAGGCGCCGAGCACGGTGGGCACCATCGACAGCGCGAGCAGCCAATAGGTGTTGCGCAGCACGCGTTCGCGCTGATCGACCGAGGTCACGCCGCCGGCGTAGCCTGGGAATTCGGTTTGCAGGGGTTGGTTCATCAGAACTCCTTTTGGTGAACAACGTGGCGTGTGACCCGTCGGCCGGATTCTAGTTCCGTTGCCGCGAATGACCTACACGGGTTCATGCGTACAGTTGGGGCTGAAAACTTCACACTCCAGAGCCGAGCCAAAAATGAACACCCGACCCGTACTCACGCTTGCCGACATCAAACGCATCGCCGCCGCCGCCGAGGCCGAGGCGGTCGCCAACCAGTGGGCCGTCACGATCGCGATCGTCGACGACGGCGGCCACCTGCTGTGGCTGCAGCGCCTGGACGGTGCCGCGCCGCTGTCGGCCCACATCGGGCCGGCCAAGGCGCGCACCTCGGCGCTGGGCCGGCGCGAGAGCGCGGTCTACGAGGAAATCATCAAGGGCGGCCGCACCGCGTTCGTCACGGTGCCCGAGATCGAAGGCCTGCTCGAAGGCGGCGTGCCTATCATGGTGGACGGCCACTGCATCGGCGCCGTCGGCGTGAGCGGCGTGAAATCGAACGAGGACGCGCAGATCGCGAAGGCCGGCATCGCCGCGCTGGGCGCCTGATCAGCGCCGGATCAACAGCAAGCAGCCGCCCACGATCAGGGCGGCCGATGCCAGCGTGGTCAGCGAAGGCACTTCGCCGAACACCGCGTAGCCGAGCAGCACGGCCCAGACGAAGCCGGTGTACTCGAACGGTGCGACGCGGCTCGCTTCCAGCCGCGTGAACGCGTAGGTGAGCCCGAGCAGGCCGAGCGTGCCCAGCGCGCCGGCCAGCAGGCTCAAACCCAGGTCGCCGGGCTGGATCGGTTGCCAGCGCCACGCGGCCGGGCCCGCCAGCAGCAGCAACGGCAGCACGCTCTGGATCAGCAAAATGGTCCAAATCGAGTCGGTCTGCGACTGGCGCCGCGCCAGCAGCATCACGCCCGCGAACGACAGCGCCGCGACGGCCGCCGCCGCCATGCCGGCCAGCCTGCCGGCGTCGACCTGGTCGAACCCTGCGCCAAGCTCCGACAACACCGAGATCAGCACGCCGCCCAACCCGGCACTCAGCGCCAGCCAGATCGACGGCGCAGGCCTTTCGCCGAGCACCGGGATGGCGAGCACCGAGACGAAGATGGGGGCGAGGTAGGACACGGTGAGCGCCTGCGCGAGCGGCAGCCGCGTCAAGGCGAAGAAGTAGCCGAGCAGCGAGCACAGCAGCAGGGCGCTGCGCAGCAGATGAAGCCGCCATGCGCGGCCGCTCGGCAACGGCGAGCGTTTCCAGCACCACAGCGCGAGCGCGAACACGCTGCCGCCGGCGAAGCGGAAGAAGCCGAGTTGCAGCGCGTCGAAGCGCAGCGCCATCAGCTTGATGACGCTGTCCATGCAGACGAAACTGGCGGCGGCGAACGCGGCTGCGAGCAGCGCCAGGGCGTCGCCGCCGGCGATGGACGCGGCGCTCGATGGCGCGGAAGAAGACATCCTCGGAGTCTACGTCGGCACCGCGCGCGGGCCGGGACGCGACGGTGCGGTGGTCTATAATTCAAAGGTTTACCCCTAACCCACCCGCCCAGCACAACTCACGCGGATTTCGAACCAGAAACTGGTCGAAACACCAGCGGTTTCTGCACCGAAAACTCCGACGGTTTTCACACCAGCAGCACGACCCTGCGGCCACGCGCCGGCAGAGCAGCGCTGGGCGCGCACAAGACGGAGATTCCGGTGCCCGCGCAACTGCTGTTCCCCCAAGCCCAGGCGCTCCTGGCTCTCGCAGACGGCACGGTGTTCCGCGGCATCTCGATCGGCGCCGCCGGCCACACGGTCGGCGAAGTCGTGTTCAACACCGCGTTGACCGGCTACCAGGAAATCCTCACCGACCCGAGCTACTGCCGCCAGATCGTCACGCTGACCTATCCGCATGTCGGCAACTACGGCATCAGCGCCGAAGATGTCGAGGCCAAGAAGGTATTCGCCGCCGGCCTGATCATCAAGGACCTGCCGCTGTTGGCCTCGAACTTCCGCAGCGACATGACGCTGTCGCAATACCTCGAGCGCGAGGGCACGGTGGCCATCGCCAACATCGACACGCGCCGCCTGACGCGCGTGCTGCGCAGCCAGGGCGCGCAGAACGGCTGCATCCTGACGCTGCCGCTCGGCGAGGCGATCACCGATGCGCACATTGCTGATGCGATCGCGAAGGCCAAGTCCGCGCCGAGCATGAGCGGGCTCGATCTCGCCAAGGTCGTCAGCGAAACCGAAGCGTACGAGTGGACCGAGACCGAATGGGAACTCGGTGCGGGCTACGGCAAGCTGAGCGATGCGGCGTTCCATGTCGTCGCGTACGACTACGGCGTCAAGCGCAACATCCTGCGCATGCTGGCCAGCCGCGGCTGCCGCGTCACCGTGGTGCCGGCGCAGACGCCCGCCGCGAAGGTGCTCGCGCTGCGGCCCGACGGCATCTTCCTGAGCAACGGCCCCGGTGACCCGGAACCCTGCGACTACGCGATCGCCGCGACGCGCGAACTGATCGAGACCGGCATCCCGACCTTCGGCATCTGCCTGGGTCACCAGATCATGGCGCTCGCCTCCGGCGCGAAGACCTTCAAGATGAAGTTCGGCCACCACGGCGCGAACCACCCGGTGAAGGACCTGGACACCGGCGTCGTCAGCATCACGAGCCAGAACCACGGCTTCGCGGTCGATGAGAAGACGCTGCCGGCGAACCTGCGCCCCACGCATGTCTCGCTGTTCGACGGCACGCTGCAAGGCCTGATGCGCACCGACAAGCCGGCGTTCTGCTTCCAGGGCCACCCTGAAGCGTCGCCCGGCCCGCACGACATCGCCTACCTGTTCGACCGCTTCACTGCGCTGATGACCGACAAGAAAAAAGCGGAGCCCAAGAATGCCTAAGCGCAGCGACCTCAAATCCATCCTCATCATCGGCGCCGGCCCGATCATCATCGGCCAGGCCTGCGAGTTCGACTACTCCGGCGCACAGGCCTGCAAGGCGCTGCGCGAAGAGGGCTACAAGGTCATCCTCGTCAACAGCAATCCGGCGACCATCATGACCGACCCGGAGATGGCCGATGTGACCTACATCGAGCCCATCACCTGGCAGGTGGTCGAGAAGATCATCGCGAAGGAACGGCCCGATGCGGTGCTGCCCACGATGGGCGGCCAGACCGCGTTGAACTGCGCGCTCGACCTGCACAAGAACGGCGTGCTCGCGAAATACAACGTCGAGATGATCGGCGCGAACGAGAAGGCGATCGAGAAGGCCGAGGACCGCCTGAAGTTCAAGGACGCGATGACCGGCATCGGCCTGCACTCGGCCAAGAGCGGCATCGCGCACTCGATGGAAGACGCGCTCGCGGTGCAGAAGCGCATCACGCACGAGATCGGCGGCACCGGCTTCCCGATGGTGATCCGCCCCAGCTTCACGCTCGGCGGCACTGGCGGCGGCATCGCCTACAACCCGGCCGAGTTCGAAGAGATATGCAAGCGTGGCCTGGACCTGTCTCCGACCAAGGAACTGCTGATCGAGGAAAGTCTGATCGGCTGGAAGGAATTCGAGATGGAAGTGGTCCGCGACAAGGCGGACAACTGCATCATCGTGTGCTCGATCGAGAACCTGGACCCGATGGGCATCCACACCGGCGACTCGATCACCGTGGCGCCCGCGCAGACGCTCACCGACAAGGAATACCAGCTGCTGCGCAACGCCTCGATCGCGATCCTGCGCGAGATCGGCGTGGACACGGGCGGCTCGAACGTGCAGTTCTCGATCAATCCCAAGGACGGCCGCATGGTCGTGATCGAGATGAACCCGCGTGTGTCGCGGTCGTCGGCACTCGCATCCAAGGCCACGGGTTTCCCGATCGCCAAGGTCGCGGCCAAGCTGGCGGTGGGCTACACGCTCGACGAGCTGCGCAACGACATCACCGGCGGCGCCACGCCGGCGTCGTTCGAGCCCAGCATCGACTACGTCGTGACGAAGATTCCGCGCTTCGCGTTCGAGAAGTTCCCGGCCGCGGATTCGCGCCTGACGACGCAGATGAAGTCGGTCGGCGAGGTGATGGCGATGGGCCGCACCTTCCAGGAGAGCTTCCAGAAGGCCTTGCGCGGCCTGGAGACCGGCATCGACGGCCTCACGGAGCGCAGCACCGATCGGGAAGAGATCATCCAGGAGATCGGCGAGGCCGGCCCCGAGCGCATCCTCTTCGTCGGCGATGCGTTTCGCATCGGCATGAGCCTGCAAGAGGTGTTCGAAGAGACCGCGATCGATCCGTGGTTCCTGGCGCAGATCGAGCAGTTGATCCAGCACGAGCAGGCGTTGGCCGGCCGCACGCTGATCGAGCTGTCGCGCGACGAGTTGCGCTTCCTCAAATCCAAGGGCTTCTCCGATCGGCGCCTGGCCAAGCTGCTCGGCACCAACCAGCACGAGGTGCGCAAGCTGCGCATCGAGCTGAACGTGCGCCCGGTCTACAAGCGCGTCGACACCTGCGCCGCGGAGTTCGCGACGCAGACCGCCTACATGTACTCGACCTACGACGAAGAGTGCGAGGCCGAACCCACCGACCGCAAGAAGATCATGGTGCTCGGTGGCGGCCCGAACCGCATTGGCCAGGGCATCGAGTTCGACTACTGCTGCGTGCACGCGGCGCTCGCGATGCGCGAGGATGGTTACGAGACCATCATGGTCAACTGCAATCCCGAGACCGTGTCGACCGATTACGACACCTCGGACCGGCTCTACTTCGAACCCGTCACGCTCGAAGACGTGCTCGAGATCGTCGACAAGGAAAAGCCCGTCGGCGTGATCGTGCAGTACGGCGGGCAGACGCCGCTGAAGCTCGCGCTCGATCTGGAGCGCGCCGGCGTGCCCATCGTTGGCACGTCGCCCGACAGCATCGACATCGCCGAGGACCGCGAGCGCTTTCAGAAGCTGCTGCACGAGCTCGGCCTGAAGCAGCCGCCGAACCGCACCGCGCGCACCGAGGAGCAGGCGATGGTGCTGGCGCAGGAGATCGGCTACCCGCTGGTGGTGCGCCCGAGCTATGTGCTGGGCGGCCGCGCGATGGAGATCGTGCACGGCGACAAGGATCTGGAGCGCTACATGCGCGAGGCCGTGAAGGTCAGCGAGAAGTCGCCGGTGCTGCTCGACCGCTTTCTGGATGACGCGATCGAGGTCGACGTCGACTGCATCAGCGACGGCACCGACGTGATGATCGGCGGCATCATGGAACACGTCGAGCAGGCCGGCATCCACTCCGGCGACTCGGCCTGTTCGCTGCCGCCTTATTCGCTGTCGCCCGAACTGCAGGACGAGATGCGCCGCCAGACCACGCTGATGGCCAAGGCCCTCAAGGTGATCGGCCTGATGAACACGCAGTTCGCGATCCAGGGCGAGGGCGACGACGCCATCGTCTACGTGCTCGAAGTGAATCCGCGCGCATCGCGCACCGTGCCGTTCGTGTCCAAGGCCACGGGCCAGCCGCTCGCCAAGATCGCGGCGCGCTGCATGGTCGGGCAGAAGCTGCGCGACCAGCGCCACAGCGACGGCAAGCCGCCGCGCGAAGTGATCCCGCCGTACTACTCGGTCAAGGAAGCGGTGTTCCCGTTCAACAAGTTCCCCGGCGTCGACCCCATCCTCGGGCCCGAGATGCGCTCGACCGGCGAGGTGATGGGCGCGGGCCGCACCTTCGGCGAAGCGATGCTGAAGAGCCAGCTCGGTGCCGGCTCCAAGCTGCCGACCAGCGGCACCGTGTGCATCACCGTGAAGAACGGCGACAAGGCGCGCGCGGTGAAGGTCGCCAGCGAGCTGCACGACCTCGGCTTCAACGTGGTCGCGACCAAGGGCACGGCGGCTGCGATCGCCGCGGCTGGCGTGCCGGTGAAGGCCATCAACAAGGTCAAGGACGGCCGGCCGCACATCGTCGACATGGTCAAGGCCGGCGAGATCCAGCTGGTGTTCACCACGGTCGACGAGACCCGCACCGCGATCGCCGACTCGCGCCACATCCGCCAGGCCGCGCTGGCCAACCGCATCACCTACTACACCAGCATGGCGGGTTGCGAGGCGGCGGTCGAAGGCATGAAGCATGAAGACGACCTGGTCGTGCTGTCATTGCAAGAGCTGCACCGCGAACTGCACTAAACTGGCGTCCGTTCATTCCGCCGCCGGTGCACCCGGCGGCGGTGTCATTTTTGCTCCAGGGTTTTGATCATCATGGCCACCATCCCGTTGACCGTTCGCGGCGCTGAAAAACTCAAGGAAGAACTCGCTCGCCTGAAGGGCGTCGAACGCCATGCCGTGATCCAGGCGATCTCGGAGGCGCGCGCGCAGGGCGATCTGTCGGAGAACGCCGAGTACGAAGCCGCCAAGGACAAGCAGGGCTTCATCGAAGGCCGCATCCTCGAGATCGAGAGCAAGCTCGCGGCCGCGCAGATCATCGACCCGGCCACGCTCAATGCCGAGGGCCGCATCGTGTTCGGCTCGACCGTCGACCTCGAAGACGAGAACAGCGGCACCAAGGTCACCTACCAGATCGTCGGCGACGACGAAGCCGACCTGAAGCAAGGCCTGATCTCGATCAGCTCGCCGATCGCGCGCGCGCTGATCGGCAAGGTCGAGGGCGACGTGGCCGAAGTGCAGGCGCCGGGCGGCTTGCGGCACTATGAGGTGATGGCGGTTCGCTACGGCTGATCGCGGTTGATGCGCCTGTCGTCAGCCCTGCCGGTTCGCTTTGCTGCGCTGCTCGCGAGCCTGTGGGCCGGCATCCTGCTGTGCATCGCCGCGATCGCGACGCCGGCGGTGTTCGCCACGCTGGCCTCGGCGGACGCGGGCAAGGTGGTCGCGCGCATCTTCCAGCAGGAGGCTTACCTCAGCCTGGCGGCAGCGGTCGTGCTGTTCGCGTTGGAGCGCCGACGCAGCCGTGTCGACGCGGCGACTGGCGCCGGTTCGGTCTTCAGCGCCGACCTGATGCTGCTGCTGGGCACGCTGTTCTGCACCGTGGCCGGCTACTTTGCGGTGCAGCCGATGATGGCGGCCGCGCGGGCCGGGCAGGGCACCCTGTCGTTCGGCGCGCTGCACGCGATATCGCTGGGCTTCTTCGCGCTCAAGGGCCTGCTGGTGCTGGCCCTGGCGTGGCGGCTGACGGGCGTCAGGCCTGTTGCGACGACTTCTTGACGCTGGTCTTGCGCTTGGTCGCGCGCTTGAGTTCGCCGCCGGCGGCGATGCGCATGTTGCCCACCACGGTGATCTTCTTGACCTGGGCACGGTGGTTGCCGCTCTTGGAGAACTTCAGGATCTTGACCACCTTGGGGCCGGCGCCGCGGCCTTCGCGCTCGGTCTTTTCCTTGGGCGGCATCGGGCGCCACAGCACCAGCAGCTTGCCGATGTGCTGGATGGGCGCGGCGCCCAGTTCGTCGGCGAGCGTGGTGAAGATCGCCTCGCGGGTGGTGCGTTCGTCGGAGAACACCCGCACCTTGATCAGGCCGTGGGCGTTCAGCGCCGCGTCCACTTCCTTTTGAACGGCCGGCGTGAGGCCGTCTCCGCCGATCATCACCACCGGGTCGAGGTGATGGGCATCGGCGCGCTTGTCCTTGCGCTGGGCAGGAGTGAGTTGGATCGCAGTCATCGCCCTATTATCCCTTCCAGATGAAAACTCAGACAAAAAGCAAGAAGGTCAACAAGCAGTGGCTGCATGACCATGTCAACGACACCTATGTGAAGCTGGCCCAGCGCGAGGGTTACCGGGCGCGCGCCGCTTACAAGTTGAAAGAGATCGACGAGGAACTGCACCTGATCAAGCCGGGTCAGATCGTCGTGGATCTGGGCTCCGTGCCCGGCGCGTGGAGCCAGTATGTGCGTCGGCGTTTCGCGCCCAAGGAAGTGGGCGTGGGCGGCGCGGCGGCCGGCGCCCTCAACGGCACCATCATCGCGCTAGACGTGCTGCCGATGGAGCCGGTCGAGGGCGTGATCTTTCTGCAGGGCGACATCCGCGAGGATTCGGTGCTGGCGGAGCTGGAGGCGATCGTCGCCGGGCGTCCGGTCGACGTGGTGGTGTCGGACATGGCGCCCAACCTGTCGGGCATCGAAAGCGCCGATTCGGCCCGCATCAGCCACCTGGTCGAGCTGGCGGTCGATTTTGCCCAGCACCACCTGACGCCCCAGGGCGCGCTGGTGTGCAAGGTGTTCCACGGCAGCGGTTACAGCCAGCTCGTGACGCTGTTCAAGGCCACGTTCCGGGTCGTCAAGCCGATCAAGCCCAAGGCCTCGCGGGACAAGTCGTCCGAGACCTTTCTGGTGGGCATCGGCCTCAAAGCCGGCGCTCAAGCCCGTGCGTCCGGGGCCGATATTCCGGCGTAGGGGGATAAAAGCCTTGTGTGAACTAAAATCAGCCACACATGGGCAAGACATCTGTGGCTCATGCATGACCGCCGCCCGCGGTCGTGGCCCGAAAATGGAGATGCGGTGAACAATCAATGGTTCTCTAAGGTCGCTGTCTGGATGGTGATTGCACTGGTGCTGTTCACCGTGTTCAAGCAGTTCGACCGCACCACGTCCCAGTCCGGAATGATTGGCTACTCCGACTTCCTCGAAGAGGTGCGCGGCAAGCGCATCAAGAGCGTTCAGCTCCAGGAAGGCGCCGGCGGCAGCACCGAGATCCGGGCCAAGACCAACGACGACAAGGAACTGCGGACCACCGCCACCTACCTTGATCGCGGCCTGGTCGGCGACCTCATCAACAACAACGTCAAGTTCGACGTCAAGCCGCGCGAGGAACCGTCGTTCCTGCTCAGCATGCTGGCGAGCTGGGGCCCGATCCTGCTGCTGATCGGCGTCTGGATCTACTTCATGCGCCAGATGCAGGGCGGCGGCAAGGGCGGCGCGTTCAGCTTCGGCAAGAGCAAGGCCCGCATGCTGGACGAGGCCAACAACACGACCACCTTCGCCGACGTCGCCGGTTGCGATGAAGCCAAGGAAGAGGTCAAGGAACTGGTCGACTTCCTGAAGGACCCGCAGAAATTCCAGAAGCTCGGCGGGCGCATCCCGCGCGGCGTGTTGCTGGTCGGCCCTCCGGGCACCGGCAAGACCCTGCTCGCGAAGGCGATCGCCGGCGAAGCCAAGGTGCCGTTCTTCTCGATCTCGGGTTCCGATTTCGTCGAGATGTTCGTCGGTGTCGGCGCAGCCCGCGTGCGCGACATGTTCGAGCAGGCCAAGAAGAGCGCGCCCTGCATCATCTTCGTCGATGAAATCGACGCGGTCGGCCGCCACCGCGGTGCCGGCCTGGGCGGCGGCAACGACGAGCGCGAGCAGACGCTGAACCAGATGCTTGTCGAGATGGATGGTTTCGAGACCAACCTCGGCGTGATCGTGATGGCCGCGACCAACCGGCCCGACATCCTCGACCCCGCGCTGCTGCGCCCGGGCCGCTTCGACCGCCAGGTCTACGTGACGCTGCCCGACGTGCGCGGCCGCGAAGCAATCCTCAATGTGCACATGCGCAAGGTGCCGGTGGGGCAAGACATCCGCGCCGACATCCTGGCGCGCGGCACACCGGGCTTCTCCGGCGCCGATCTGGCCAACCTGGTCAACGAATCGGCCCTGTTCGCCGCGCGCCGCAACGGCCGCGTGGTAGAGATGGTCGACTTCGAGAAGGCCAAGGACAAGATCATGATGGGGCCTGAGCGCAAGTCCATGGTCATGGCCGAGGAAGAGCGCCGCAACACCGCGTACCACGAAGCCGGCCACGCGCTGGTGGCGCGTCTGGTGCCCAAGGCCGATCCGGTCCACAAGGTCACGGTGATCCCGCGCGGCCGTGCGCTGGGCGTGACGATGCAGTTGCCCGAAGGCGACCGCTACAGCACCGACAAGATCCGGATGGAAAGCACGATCGCGATCCTGTTCGGCGGCCGCATCGCCGAAGAAGTCTTCATGGGCGAGATGACGACCGGTGCCAGCAACGACTTCGAACGCGCGACGCACATCGCCCGCGACATGGTCACACGCTACGGCATGACCGATGCCCTCGGCACCATGGTCTACGCCGAGAACGAAGGCGAGGTGTTCCTCGGCCGTTCGGTGACCAAGACCACCTCGATGAGCGAGCGCACGATGCAGGCGGTGGATCACGAAATCCGTCGCATTCTCGACGAGCAGTACGCCGTGGCGCGCAAGCACATCGAGGACAACAAGGACAAGATGCACGCGATGGCCAACGCGCTGCTCGAATGGGAAACCATAGACACCGAGCAGATCGACGACATCATGAACGACAAGCCGCCGCGTCCTCCGAAGGACTGGACGCCGTCGATCAACAAGGCCGTGCCGCCAGTTCCGCCGGTCACGCCGGGCAGCGCGCCGGCTGCGGCCTGAGCTTGTCCGCACGCTGATCTAAACGGGGCTTCGGCCCCGTTTGCGATTCCAGCGGTCGCGCCACGACTGCCAACGTCATGATCTGGCAAACCACCCGATTCCGCATCGACCTCGCCCGCCCGCAGGTGATGGGCATCGTCAACATCACACCCGATTCGTTTTCCGACGGCGGCCGGTCGACCGCCGCTGCCATTGCCCACTGCGAGCAGCTGCTCGCCGAGGGCGCCGACATGCTGGACCTCGGCGGAGAGTCGACGCGCCCAGGCTCTCAGCCGGTGTCGATCGACGAAGAACTCTCGCGCGTGTTGCCGGTGCTCGATGCCGCGCTGACCCTGGGCTGCCCGATCTCGATCGACACCAACAAGCCGCAGGTGATGCGCGAGGTGCTCGCGCGTGGCGCCGACATCGTCAACGACATCCATGCGCTGCGTTCGCCGGGCGCGCTCGACATCGTGGCGAACCATCCGAGTTGCGGCGCCTGCCTGATGCACATGCGCGGCGACCCGGCCACGATGCAGCAGCGGCCGCGCTACGACGATGTGCTGGTCGAAGTCGCCCAGTTTCTAGGCGAGCGACAGGACGCACTGCGCGAACGCGGCGTGGCCGACGAGCGCATCGTGCTCGACCCCGGCATCGGCTTCGGCAAGAGCGTCGAGCACAACCTCGACCTGCTGCGGCGACAGCGCGAATTGCTGACGCTCGGATCGCCGCTGCTCGTCGGCTGGTCGCGCAAGTCGACGCTGGGCGCGATCACCGGCCGCGACGTGGCGCATCGCCAGGCCGCGAGCGTGGCGGCTGCATTGGCTGCGGTGCAGGCCGGTGCGCGCATCGTGCGGGTGCACGATGTGGCGGCCACGGTGGATGCGCTCAAGGTCTGGCAGGCCGCGGGCCTGCTGCACGGATAATTCTCTGCTGCGCCAGCGGAGCGAGACAACACCATGAACAGACAGCATGAACGAGACAGCATGAGCAAGACGACATGAGCAAAAGCGACGCCCGCCACTACTTCGGCACCGACGGCATCCGCGGCACGGTCGGCCAGTTCCCGATCACACCCGACTTCATGCTGCGGCTGGGCCATGCGGTCGGCCGCGTGCTCAAGACCAGCGACAAGAAGCCCACCGTGCTGATCGGCAAGGACACGCGCATCTCCGGCTACATGATCGAGTCGGCGCTCGAAGCGGGCTTCGCATCGGCCGGGGTCGACGTGCTGCTCACCGGCCCGCTGCCGACGCCTGGCGTGGCATATCTGACGCGTGCCCTGAGACTGAATCTGGGCGTCGTGATCAGCGCGTCGCACAACCCGTTCGGCGACAACGGCATCAAGTTCTTTTCTGCCCGCGGCGAGAAGCTGCCCGACGCCTGGGAGCAGCAGGTCGAGGCGATGCTGGAGCAGCCGGCGCAGTGGGTCGACTCGGCGCACCTCGGCAAGGCCAAGCGCATCGACGACGCGCAGGGCCGCTACATCGAATTCTGCAAGGCCACCTTCGGCAGCGATCTCTCGTTGAAGGGCCTGAAGATCGTCGTCGACTCGGCCAACGGCGCGGCGTACCACGTCGCGCCCGATGTGTTCCACGAGCTCGGCGCCGAGGTGATCGCGATCGGCTGCAGCCCCAACGGCACCAACATCAACGCCGGCTTCGGCGCCACCGCGCCGGCGGCGCTGGTCGCGGCCGTGAAGCAGCACGGCGCGCACTACGGCGTGGCGCTCGATGGCGATGCGGACCGGCTGCAATTGGTCGACGCGCAAGGGCGTCTGTACAACGGCGACGAACTGCTCTACCTGATGGTGGCCGATCGCCTCGAGCAGGGCCTCCCGGTTCCGGGCGCGGTCGGCACCCTGATGACCAACATGGCGGTCGAGGTGGCGCTGCGCGCGCGTGGCGTCGAGTTCGTGCGTGCCAAGGTGGGCGACCGCTATGTGCTGGAAGAACTGTCGGCACGCGGCTGGCAACTCGGCGGCGAAGGCTCGGGCCACTTGCTGGCGCTCGACAAGCACACGACCGGCGACGGCATCGTGAGCGCGCTGCTCGTGCTGCAGGCCGCGAGCCGCACCGGCCGCTCGCTGGCCGAACTGCTGGCCGATGTGACGCTGTACCCGCAGACGCTGATCAACGTGCGCCTTCAGCCGGGCAGCGACTGGAAGACGAATGCGGCGCTCGCCGCCGCCGAGAAGGACGTGACGCGCGAACTCGGCGACCACGGGCGCGTGCTGATCCGCCCGTCGGGCACCGAGCCGCTGGTGCGCGTCATGGTGGAAGCGCGAGACGCCGCGCAGGCGCAGCGCTGCGCCGAGCGCCTGGCCGACACGCTGCGCTGAAAGGCGGGCGAGCAGGGCGCCGCTTCAGCGCCTGCTCGCCTCAGCGCCTTAACGTGCCGGCATCAGCACCTTGTCGACGATGTGCACCACGCCGTTGGTGGCGCGCACATCTGCGGTGGTCACGACTGCTTCATCGGCCGTCACGAAAGTGCCCGACCGATACAGCGAGAGTTCGCCGCCCTGGGCCGTCTTGACCGGGCCATTCTTCACGTCGGCCGCCATCAGCGCGCCCGGCACCACGTGGTAGTTCAGCACGGCCTTCAGGCGCGCCTTGTCCTTGCCCAAGGCATCGACCATGGTCGCCGGCACGGCCTTGAAGGCTTCGTCGTTCGGCACGAACACCGTGAACGGGCCGGCGCCTTGCAGCGTCTCGGTCAGGCCGGCTTCCTGGATCAGCCGGGTGGCGGTGGTCAGCTGGGGGTTGGCGCTGATGGTCTGGGCAACCGTCGTCGG
>Ga0307510_10005181_pt1 | contig 15492 bp, 11 predicted proteins | sample 12_EM_MG_FD_207224 | JGI IMG/M metagenome (GOLD analysis project Ga0307510, IMG submission 207224) | Populus trichocarpa ectomycorrhiza microbial communities from riparian zone in the Pacific Northwest, United States - 12_EM | ecosystem: Host-associated > Plants > Roots > Unclassified | place...
TATGTCTTAGCTGTAGTAATGTCCGCCGTGTACAGGTGAAACTGGGAACGCATACCAAGTAGAGAAATATACGATATTATCAGTAGAAATATACATATGAAACATATTATAAGGAAAAAACAACACTAATTGCACAGGAGTGTTAACCACTGCGCCAGCTAGGTATTTCATGAAATGTCAACTTGGGAACTAATATTTATCCTACTGGGGTCCCGATTTTGGGACTTTAATGGGTGGGTAGTGTATCTCTTCCCGAGTTGCTGGTAGATTTCAACGGAGGTGTTTCTTACTCATTAGGTGTTTAATGGGAGATTCTCAGTGGTTTAAAACAGAATTAGTGCTTTGTGCGCTTGTCACTCTGGTACAATACGGCTAACAAAGCCCCACTTGAGACCTCGTGCCTCCCTATTTGCTCCCACGTGTGTTATCTCACTATAGTCTTCTGCTCGTTCTAGTGTTTTGTGGAGGTTTTCTTTCTTTCTTTTCTTTCTTTCTTTCTTGCATTCCGCCCGGCTTTCTAGGGATGCCTCATTTCTGCCGGGCAGGGGGTTCGCTCCCAACAAGCAAGCAAGCATTGTGGTATAGATTGGATCGTATTTTGAGATAGAACATTTAGATACGACGTACAGTACATATATAGACTATGTGAGTACGTATCGTCGAAAGTGCTGATAAATTAAGTTTTCTTACAACGGATTTCAGATAGCTGATCAACAGATTAGAGGATGGTTGAACAAAAGATAGGAGGTTTTGGTCGTGTATGAGGGGGATTGTGTGGAGGAGGAGGCTCCTGAGGAGCCAAGTTAGGTCCGAGAGGCTCTTATCAGCGATGCTGGGCGCAAATTGTGCATTCAAAAGCTTAAATTGGGATTTACCCCCTCTTCTCGGAAGTGTTTTTCTATATTGGCCTGGTTAGTAGTTTCGGGTAGGTTTACGCTAAGCTGCCATACTGCATTGTGTTGCACTCTTTGAAAATTATCATTCGAACACTGAATTTAGACGAGTGACGATCTGTGACGCGATTATGAAGCAGCTGGGGGATGGCTGTAAGAACTAAGTCATCTGCTTGGAGATAAAGTTGCCAATTATAGCAGTTTCAAGAGATGTAATGGCGGAGTTAAGGCCTTTTGCGCACATTAGATAAATCATAGTAGTAGCTTTGCCTTTGTTCTAGACATGGTATGCTAAGAGTGTGGCCGGGGATCTACTAGGATAATTCAGTGGTGAATTTTAGATCTTGAATTATATCAGGTTCTCATGGGAGATTACTCATCAGCATATCTAAGGAGAGCCCGGGTTGCTACCTAGGTTTGAAGTCGAAGGGCACCTAGCTCCGGCGAATTTACTACCGTGGGAGCTTTCCGGCCTGCATTGACATCGTGGGGAGTGTGCAGGGCGGCTTTGAGTGTGGTGATTTGTAAGCTTTTGGCTGATTAATCCGTCGGGGTTGTATGGGCGCTGGGCGGGCTGGCTCTACAACGGATGCTCTAGTGTGTTCGTGAATCGCGGTGCAAGTTTCGTGCTGTTCCGCAGGATAGAGCTTAGAGAAACGTGACATTTCCTGCTACCAATGCGGGAGGTGCAAGGAGGATGTTGAGGGAAATTTTGGGGGAGATTGAGTGGGTCGTGCTGGGGTATCCACGAGGCTTTACAAAGACCCCGCTTCTGTTCGGCCCCCACCGCTTCGATCAGCCTACCGACTCAATCGCCTTCACCTATCCTCCGCCGCTTTCAGGACAACAAAGATGGCTCATGCGAATTCCTTCAATACTATCGACTCGTATAATAACGTGTGGAACAACTGTACCATTACTGAGAGCCGGTCACAATTGTTGACCTGGCTATCGCCACTGGAGCCTAGCCTACGGCACCAGGACATTCGGGAGCGCCGAGTCGGAGGTGTAGGGGAATGGCTTCTGCAAACTGAGGAATTTAGGAGCTGGTGTGCCGGTAGTGGGGGAGATGAATCCGATGGGCCAGTTTTGTTTTGCTATGGAGATCCGGGGGTCGGCAAGACATATATTTGGTAAGTTAGGAAGGACGAACCTCAAGGATGGAAGGAAGGGTACGAGTGCTAATAAGCTCTGGTACTAGCTCATTGGTGATAGACAGGTTGTGCGATCAGGCCGAAGAAGGAAATGTCGCCGTTGCGTGCTTTTATTTTGACTTCGCTGCCCAAAAGGAGCAGTCACCGATGAGCACGCTGGGTGCCCTGCTCAAACAAGTTGTGAGTGGACTGGAAGAAGTACCGGGGGGAATTGTGAAAGCCTATGAAAAGCAGAAAAAGGTTATTGGTGGACGGGCACCACAACTGTCCGATATTGTGAATATGCTGCAGGCCACCTCTTCCGGAAAGCGCACGTTCATATGCATTGACGCTCTGGACGAATGTGCGGCGGAATATCGGATCAAGTTCCTTGACTCGCTGCATCAAATCCTCCAAAGTTCTCCAGGCACTCGGATATTGGTTACTGGGAGACCGCACATTCAGGATGAAATTGGGAGGCGTATTTCTGGAAGAGTAACAACCATACGCATTGCTCCCAAGAGGGGTGATGTCATCGGATATCTTCGTGCAAGGTTGAGCGAGGACACAAACCCTGATGCGATGGACACCAGTCTGGAGGCAGACATCATGAAGAAAATTCCCGAAGATGTTTCTGAAATGTACGTAGGAGCAACGACACTAAGAAGCTACTTCCAGCTATCCACTGACGGATAAATATCTAGATTCCTGCTGGTCTCGCTGAATATCGATGCGATTCTACAAGAAACCACAATCTATTATAGGCGACAAAAGCTCAACTCGATGACCGATGGGTTAGGGTTGGGGGATGCTTATGACGCAACTCTGGATCGGATAAAGGGCCAAGGGGGGAGGAAAGCGAGGCTTGGTATCGCGGCTTTGATGTGGATATCTCACTCCGAGCGGCCCTTAGAGCCCGATGAACTGCGCCACGCCCTAGCGGTCGAGATAGGGTCGCCGAGTTTCAATAGCGACAATATACCTTCAATTGCGACATTACTAGCCTGTTGCCAGGGACTTGCTGTCGTAGATAAAGGGTGTTCTACTATTCGGTTAATCCACTTTACCCTTCAAGAGTACCTCCGGGCTCATCCCGAAATTTTTGGCGCAGCTCACTCGACAATTGCAGAAACCTGCTTAAGTTATCTAGACTCGCAGCAGATAAGGGCTCTCCCGACCGGTAACTTACCTGGTTTCCGAGGCACGCCTTTTCTCGAATATTCTTCTCTATATTGGGGAATGCACGCAAAAAAGGACCTTTCGGATTGTGCGAAACGGCTTGCGCTGAAGTTATTTGACGGCTGCGGTAACCACGTATCCGCCGAAATCCTCTTCAAAGAACAGCACCCGTTTGGTTACTTTGATAGCAATAAGCCTTTCCTTTTCAGTAGTCTACACTGGGCATCTATCTTTGGGATTGATGAGATTGTAGCTGGTTTAGTAGAGGTGGAAGGTTGTGATATCAACGGAGAAGACTATGTTGGTAGCACACCTCTCAGGTGGGCTGCTTTGAATGGGCACGAGGGAGTGGTGAAAATGCTGCTTGGGCGGGGCGACGTTATCCCCGACAAACCTGATAAGGACGGCCGAACGCCACTCTGCTGTGCTGCTTTGAATGGGCACGAGGGAATAGTGAAAATGCTACTCGGACGGGACGGCGTTAGCCCCGACGAACCTGATAAGGACGGCCAAACACCACTCTGCTGTGCTGCCCGGATTGGGCACGAGGGAGTGGTTAAAATACTACTCGGACGTGACGAAATCAACCCAGACAAACCGGATAAGTACGGACAAACGCCACTTTATTGTGCTGCTCTGAATGGGCACGAGAGAGTAGTGAAAATGCTCCTCGGACGGGGCGATGTCAACCCCAACAGACTAAATCAATACAGCCAAACACCACTCTGTTGTGCTGCTCGGAGCGGGCACGAGAGAATGGTTAAAATACTACTCGAACGTGACGACATCAACCCAGACAAACCCGACAAGGGCGGCCGAACGCCACTCTGTTGTGCTGCTCGGGGTGGGCATGAGGGAGTGGTGAAAATGCTACTCGGGCGGTACAATGTCAACCCCAATGGACCTGATGGGGACGGCCGAACACCACTCTGTTGTGCTGCTTTGAATGGGCACGAGGGAGTGGTGGAAATACTACTTGCACGGGGCGGTATAAACCCCGACAAACCCGATAAGGACGGCCGGACGCCACTCTGCTGTGCTGCTTTGAATGGGTACGGGAGAGTGGTGAAAATACTACTTGCACGGGACGACGTCAACCCGGGCAAACTTGACGAGGGCGGCCAAACACCACTCTTTTGTGCTGCTTCGAATGGGCATGAGGGAGTGGTGAAGATGCTACTCGGGAGGGACGACGTCAGCCCCGACGAACCTGATAAGGACGGCCGAACACCACTCTGTTGTGCTGCTTTGAATTGGCACGAGGGAGTGGTGGAAATACTGCTTGCACGGGACGATGTCAACCTCGATAAACCTGATAAGGACAACCGAAGACCACTCTGTTGTGCTGCTTTGCATGGGCACGAGGGAGTGGTGAAAATACTACTCGGGCGGGACGACGTCAAACCCGACAAACAAGATGTGTACGGCCTAACACCGCTCTGTTGTGCTGCTTGTAATGGGCACGAGGGAGTTGTTAAAATACTACTCGGACGGGCCGATGTCGACCCCAACGGACCTGGTGAGGACGGTCAAACACCACTCTGTTGTGCCGCTTCCAATGGGGAGGAGGAAGTGGTGAAAATACTACTTGGACGGGACGACGTCAACCCCAACAAACCTGATAAGTGGGGCCAGACGCCGCTCCATTGTGCTTCTGAGAACGGGTACGAGGGAGTGGTTAAAGTGCTACTCAGACGGGGTAGCGTCAATCCCGACAAACCTGATAAGGACGGGCGAACACCACTCTGCTGTGCTTCCGAGAATGGGCATCAAGGAGTGGTGAAAATACTCCTCGGACATGAAGGCGCCAACCCCACTAAGCGCCGCAAATTAGGTTGAATACTACTCTAGTAGGCTGCTGTGAGTCACATGCGGGACTAATCGCTCTACTATAATTCCTACAGCCTGTTACCCCTACCAAGGCCTGCGCCCGGTGAGGCGCTCCCCTCCCTTTTCTTCCGGAGTTAACCTGCAACAGAAGCTCAACTTCACTATTTTCCTCCCGTCTAAGGAACTCATGCGCGATTTGAATACACTGTCAGAGTTGACGGAAGCGGATAGATCATAGTTGTTTGAGATAAAGAAAGCAGATACATGAGAGACAAGACGGGATAATATTTTTAGTTGTTTCATTTGTTCTAGATGGAAGGATAGACGGAAGGGTTTTCGGTTATGTTTTTCCTTTATTCAGAGTACGGAGGTACGCAGGCAAATGGGATTTCGCATGAAGGAGAGATCAATAGGCGCGGCAGACGATAGAATGATTGAGAGAGTTTTTCTTATATAGACTTATGTTTGGTTAGTTAGTTTAGAGGATGACGAGCGAATGAAGTTTCTGAGTTTCCCTAGTACCCTTTTAGTTGAGTCCTAGTCTAGTTCGACCGTTTGACCGTTACGCGCGATTATCCCCCGCAAAATACACATCCCTATCACATACCCGCCCAAGATTCTGCACAGATTTTCCTATGTATAGTAGTAGTCTAGTCAGGATTTGTGAGTTCCCGTTTGTAATCTGGAATTTGCCGTTGGTTGGTGGACGGCCATTTCTAATTTAGATGAGCCAACACTGTTTGGAATTTCTATCACATCTATTCTCATTACTACTTTCTGATTGTAAACATTCTTTTCGTATCTAATGTTTATTTCCTCTTCCCTTAGTTCCTACCCCCTTTTCCTTCCCTTTCATCCCTCTAGATACAAGGGGGAGAAAAATACACTGCGAGCATTAACGACATCCATACAAAGCGACATAAAAACCTACCCTTGATTAAGGTATGGTGGTGATAGGCTTCTACTGTGGAGATTGTTTAATCAAAATCAAGCTTATCTGGAATCCCCCCCTCTAGACGTAGGCTTAAAGGCGAGGGGTGAGATTGAAAAGCTGTCCGCAATTTTTAGCCTCGCCCCACCAAGGGAAACCAATTCAGTAAGGATTGTTCTAACTGCGGAATTGACTCGCATTCTACAAGCACTGTATAAACTCTAAAAGTTCCCTGTGCAACAGATCTTTTATTTCTCTCTCTCCTGTATCCTCTTACACCTGCCGGGGGGGCGATCTCAGAGAACAGTACTCAACCTACTCTAGTATACTGTCTCCAATCCGCTAGTACTCAACTCGATCTCCCGAACGCCCAACTAAAGTTGCTTCTTGGACGGAGCTCAACGGCTGTTGTCGCAATCTCTCCTTCTCCTAATCATAAGCGCGTTGGCCAAATGCTTAATATCCCTGCTTATATATAGCAGATAGGCGCGTAGCCAGTTTTTCGAGCATATCCGGTGTTCTACCTTATCCTAGTAATAGTGACCAAACAGATCACAGTGCTGTGCAATATCGACTTAGGAGAGAGATTAAATATTCCGCCCCCCCACCCCCCCGGATATCCTGTCCATGTCCGGCTGGGCTCCACGGACCCATGTAACCCCCAAGCCAGACAGAAAAACATTGCTGTGTCCTAGGACTATAATTTTCAAATAATACCATAGGTGCTATAGGTGACAGTGGGATGGGATACCGGAAGCCGGTACCCCGGACTATAGAATTTGATAATAAGTAGTAGCCTTTTACTATAGGAGTTCACGTTGCCGGGGGTGCTAATAAATTAAGTTTCCTTACAAGTTACAACTAGCAGATTTTGGATAGAAGATTGTTAGACAAAAGGCTTAGAAACAAGGGTTTGGCAGCGGATGAGGAGGATTGTATGCCGGTTGGCGCTGCTGGGGAGCTAAGTTAAGTCCATGAGGATATTGCCCGCGATGCTGTAGGCTGATCGTGTATTTAAAACCCCGAATTAGGTTTTCTTTTTCCTCCTCCAGGGGCCATGCGTAACCCCCCCGCCTTGCGTATTCATTGGGATCAAAGGGGCCGTCCCCAGGCAAACAACCTCTGTTAGGTTCACGGCAAGTTACCGTGCTGAATCGTGCTGAATCGCATTGTATGATAGATATTATGCAAAATTCTAGTTCCAAGACTGAACCTTGACGAGTGACTATCTGTGATGACAACACAAACCATAGAGGAAAAGAGGAGACCTAAGCCACTTGCTTAAGGGTAACAATGGTCAATTGTAACTTAGCAGTTTCCGAAAATATACTAGGGTGTAGTTGAGGTTTTTCTTCCCCCCGCATATATTGTGCCGTATGATACTAATCCGAGTAGTAGGGTTTTAGGATACAGGATATTAAGGGTGCCACAAGAGATAACTCTGCAGCCTCAGCTATAGTAGTTCCGGCCGTCTATACAGAAGGCTTCGATTGATGCAACGGGGGGCGCCTCGGCATAATGTTGGCTCAAAAAAAAGGTGCAATTATGCCCCCAACCCCGACGAGTTAGGGTAATTTTTTTTAAAAAAACTCTCCTGCTATGATATCATAATATTATTATCATATCATAGTCTGAACATCTACGGGTTTTTTCAGTCAATTTTAAATTTATGCCAAGGCGCATTCTCCCGTTGATCGAGGTGTTGTGTGTAGACAACCTGAACCATACCCCTGCGATCATGTGTAACCCATCCTTATCGCCAGGGTTAGGGTTTTTTTCAGTAGGAAAATAAAATTGAAACAAAAGTCATTAACAGGGTTTGAACCTGTACTTCCGAACGAAACAGATTTCTTGTCTGTTGCCCTAACCACTCGGCCACAATGTCTTATTTATTGTATTTTGGTGGCTCATTGAAAACCGGAAACGGGGGTATCCGGCTTAGATAACCTGACACCAAGAGCCCGCAAAAACCCGGGGAGCAGCCAGCGGGACTGGGTCTTGATAAACTAGTATGATGAAGAGGCGAAAATAGAGCCTATGATAATAAGAAATGATGTTTTTTTCTCAAGGAATCTTGCCCTGGAGTACTGTATGACCAAGAGAGTACCTTGCCCACCAGATGGCACAACAAGTACCATTCCAAGATGACCTAGAATGCGCTCTCTCTCCGGGTATTGTGATCGCCCGATTACATTGGCCCTGACTCAACACGGGTAGTTTCCGATTTTTAATATGTCATAGTTCAGTAGTAAACCTTAGATCTCGGGTTATCCTAGGCTCTGATAGGCTATTCATCAGCGCGTTCAAGGACTCCTCGAGTTACTGCTTAGATTAGTTGGCACTGGGATTTGGTTTCGTCGAACTTCTCAGTGGTTAGGGAAGAAGGGCAGATTCTGGGGAAAAAAGGTCGCAATCTACCTGGGGGGCTCAGATAGTCGGGCCATGTTCTAGGTAGTCCAAAACTTCCTCGGCGGAAAAGGAGTCAGAAACCCACAAAAAAAACTAGCGTTCCGAGACAAATAAAAAAAAGACCGGAACTTACTAGGAGAAGCAACTATAATATCCTAGAATATGGTATAATCGCCTGAGCGCCCGCGGTACCGTGACATTGCACTGCGCAGGATTGTCCCGCCGTGCCCGGTGGCCGTGGTGGGCATCGGAGAGCACGGTCCCTATACCCATGGAGCCTAATGCGAGATGGGAGGAAGAGCTTTCCGGCCATTTCCCCACATCATGAAGGACTCTGCCGCCCTGCTTTCGGTTGGGTGATACGTGGGGTTTTTGATAGATCCATTCATAACGCTTGATGCGCTTGTATACCGGTATTATATACCAAGCCAGCCGCCGAACAGTAAGCTCACGGAGGGCACTGAGGTATTTATGATGTCCACAAATACACCGCATTTCTTTAGCTCCAAGCGATTCCATTAGCCGACCAACTCAATTACCTATCCTCTGCCACTTTCCGAACCGCAAATATGTCTCATACCAAATCCTTCAAGACTACCAACTCAAATAATAAGGTATGGAACAGCTGTAATATTTCCGGTGAGCTGTCTCAACTCTCGACCTGTCTATAGCCACTGCAGCCCAGACTACGGAACCAGGACATTCAAGATCGCCGGGTCGAGAATGTAGGGGAACGGCTTCTACAAACCAGAGAAGTTAGTATGCGGGTGATGGGGGAAGGAGGGCAAGTGCTGACAAGCCGGGATGTTAGCTCATTGGCGATTGACAGCTTATGCGTTCAGAGCAAGGCCAAATGTTGCGGTTGTGTGTTTTTGCTTCGACTCCGGGCCCAGAAAAGATCAGTTTTCGGCAAGTACGTTGGGCGCTGTGCCGAAGAAAGTCGTGGGCAGGTTGGGAGAGGTACTGGGGGGGGGGGTAGAGAGGGCCTATGAAGACCAGAGAATAGCGGTTGGTGGGCGGGGACCAGAACTTTGTGATATTGAAAAGATGCTGCAGACTACTTCCGAAAAGCGTGCACTCAGATGCGTCGATGCTCTAAATGAACGTGAGGCAGAACATCGAGTCAAGCTCCTTAATTAGCTACATCAGATCCTCCGGGGGTCTCTACTCACTCGAGTATTCGTGACCAGAAGACTGCACATTCGGGCAGAGCCCCGGAAACGTCTTTCCGGAAGAGGAGCGGCCGAACACATCACTCTTGAGAGGTCATTGGATATCTTCGTACCAGGCCAGAGGGGGCAAAACCCTGGATGCGATGGACAGCGGTCTGGAGGGAGAAATATTAATGAAAATTCTCGAAGATAATTCCGGAATGCGCAATCATGCTCCAGAAGCTGCCTCAAGCTATCCACTGACAGACACATATCTAGATTCCTGCGAGTCTCGCTAAATATCAGTGCGATCGCGCAGGGAGAGGCAATCCATCGCAGGCTGCAAAAGCTCAGCGCAATGACCGATGGCTTGGGGCTGGGGGATGCTTACAGTCTGGATAAAGTTGGACCTAATAAGGGGAGAAAGCGAGGACTGCTCACGCGAAGCAGCCCCCGAGGGCCGGTGAACTACGCCACGCCCTGGCAATGGAGATAAGGTTGCCGAATCCCAATAGCGACAATGCTCCTTTAATAGGGACATTCTAGCCCGGTGCCAAGGACTTGTCGTCGTGGACAAGGAGGCTTCCACCACCCTATTTTAACCCACTTCGTCCTCTAAGGGCACCTCCGGGCCCATCCTCCGGTTTTCGCTAGGGCTCGCTCGGCAATCGCGGAAACCCGCTCAAGCTATCTAAATCCCCCAGTATGCTCAGGCTCTCTCAACTGTGAGTGGGGACGAGGTAATGGCAAAAGTACTACTTAGACTGGCCGACGCTAATTCTAACCAACCGAGTAAGAATGACCAAGCACCACTTTCTTGTGTTGCTTTTGGTGAATACAAAGGAGCCGTCGAAATAGAGGGCAGACGGGAGGAGGCCAACCTGGAAACCTAGATGGGGATGGTTGAAAACCACTTTAGCAAGCCCCCCCGAGCGGGCACAAGGACATGGTGAAAACGCTGCTCGGACAGTACCATGCTAGCCTCCTTAAGCGGTGCAAGTCAGGTTAAAAGCTACTCTGATTGGCTCCTGAGAGCCCCATCTGGGACTCATATCATATCATAGCTCGACTAGTAGTACACCCCCTACCCTAGACTATCTACCACCTAGCACGGCATAAACCTGGCGAGATATCCCTCCCTTACCCTGTTCAAGTGCGGATAGCCTATGCTCCGTTTCCTCAAGGACCGCAACAGCCTCCATAAATATGTTCTCGCAGCTAGTGCGTCCTTCCTCTCATCCCAGCCCAACCTACGCCCCCCCGTTTCAATGGGCCCGATGGAAATTACCGTTTTCGCTTGCCTTCTAGTGTAAGCGTCACAAAAGGCACTCTGTCAGATTAGTTAGCACTGCCCCCCTTTTTTTAGATTTATTACCCCCATAAAAACCTCCACTACCCCCCACGATAGTCTACAATTCTCCAACTAGCTTCAGCTTAAAGCTCGATCTCTCCCTAGTGGGGGCGACATCCATGTGGTGGGTTTGGTCAATCTAGTGACTCTTTAAGCTCTAACATCTATAGCAGTAGTGATAGGTTGCTAATTCTCCTAATTCCTAAGTACTAAATTAAGTTGGTTCTTGTCGAATCTTGAAGGCCACAAATCCCCCGCCAACCCCATACTTAAACGTTGGGGAGCGCCTCTGTAGTTGTGAACACCCAGCGCTGTCAGGTGCAAGCGGGAGAAGAGCGTAGGCGGATTTGATAACGGTGGATGTTGCGAAGCCTGCGAGGCCCCAACAGGAGTGACCCAACGGCTGCCCCACTCCATCAATTAGTTTTCTTTACATATCCAGTGTTTGGTTTTTAGGACAAAAAGGGTGTATAGCTTGTACAGGCTGGATTAAAACATTCGCATATATGTATGACACGGGGGGGAGTTTTTTTTGTTATATTTTGAGCGGGAGCTTGAAATTCATACCGTACTTTAAGTCACTAGTGGCAGCTTCTTTAGCATCGCACATCTATCAATTCGGTGGATTGAAAGACGCACCGCGCAATCGCTTTTTTGCGGCTATATCTTGTGACTTATCTGCCTTAGGCTTTACTTTAGTCTAATGTCAAATATATCTCCGAATGTCCATACAACACTCACAGTTCCTCAAGAGTTATTTTGTCTCATAAATTCCTGCTTTTTTATCCGGCGCTGCATTGATTCCTACAGCCACGACGCCTTACGGTAAGTGATAGAGGCGGTATCGGCGAACCACACCTTACGCCTTCTTTGCTGCCCACGAATCAGGCTAGCGTCGTTCACGTCCCCCGATTGCGTACGCATACTCCCCCCCTGCAGAACTGGGCTCAGGGTTCGGCACACCACAAGGAGGTCATACCAGAATTTCTTTTCTCCAGTCTCATACAACCATAATTCTTTGTTCTCAATTTTTCCACAGGTTGAACTTTGCGAAGTTATTTCACAAAATCTCACTCGTAAGCAGTCTAGCAATCGACTTTACCAGCTTCTAGCAATTTAAGACGGAATCATGCCTCCACTTATTCTCTCTTCGGCGTCCACGGCAGGCAGCAGCGTTTCTTCAAAGTCGTTTCTTTCCTCTTCTCCTTATCCCGAGTCTCCACGCGATTCCCCTCCCAATTCACCAAACCCCCTTCCTGCTCCTGCTCCTGCTCCTACTCCTGTTCCTCCCTCTTCCTCTCCCCCTTCCCTCCAACCCCGCTCAACCCCGACTCCGCAACCCTATCAACACCTCCTCCCACCAAACCCCCGCCCGCCTTTCCCCCTTCGCCTAACAACCCTCCCAACCGCCCTCCGTCACAGGATCCTCTCAGAAACCTCCATCTCAACCCTCCTAACCCTCTCAACAACTCACCCCACCCTCCGCACGGACATTCAAACCAGCAACGCCATAACCGATACCGTCTTCAACTCGGCTCACAATTTTCATAGCTCCCCGCGCCCGCCGAGCGTTCAAAAGTTACTCTTCGCGGATCCCTATTTACACCCCTTGTTTGCGAAGGCGATTGCCGAGAGCTACGATGGTGCGGAGGCGCTTTCGGAGGATCTCACGTCCGGAGAGTACTTTTCTTGGCTGCAACAGAGGTGTTACGTTGTGCACTTGATCGATCGGTGCTTCTCCGAGATTGAGGGCGATGAGAGGCGCAATGGGAAGGGGAAGAAGAGGGCGCATTGTGGGATAGAGGGGACCAAGAGAAAGATTATCCTTCTCCAGTTCTGGAGATTGCTGGATTGTATTGAGAACTGGAGTGTTTCGATTTCTGCGTCTCTAGATGGGATACAAGATGGATTTAGGCTCACCGCTGATGACTACTTTGGCTGGTGCGTGGACTTTGTCAAGGGGTTTAAGCATGCCGTCTTATCTGACGAGGAGCGCGAAGATCTGAGTGAGGTTGTGGGATTCTTTATGGAGATCCCCCCAGCGAGGTTGGTTAAAGGTGGTGAGCGGAAGGTTGAGGAGGGTGAAGGTGGGAATCAGAAATGCTTTTGGAGGTTTCTAGGCATGAAGTGTATTGTGCAGGGGTTTTGTCTGTTGGGTGGGTTAGAGAGGGTGGTTGGCGCGCTGTATGGAAATTACCCACTTGCAGAGATGAGGGGCATGGGTAAGGAGGAGGGGATGGAAAGGGAGGTGGCGAGGGGCATCGGGAAGTGGGTCGAGTGGGAGAGAGAGAGGGCCGAGAGGAGAAGGTGGGATGCGAGAGGGGACAGTAGGGTGTCTAGGAGGAAGAGGATCAGGGGGAATAGGAGTGAGGATGTCAGCCGCTGCGATAAAAGTGAAGATAAAGATAGTGATATGAAAAATGGTGGGAATAATGGCAGCGACGAAGGCGATGGAGATCTTGAAGCTCAAGATAATAGAGAGAAATTGAGAGAAGACATTGGGAATAACAACTCTGGAGTGGTTTAAGAAGGCCAGCTACAATGTAGTTCTCAAAGCCGAGTGTCCATTTTGCTAATATCTCTTATGGCCCTGGAGTTTATAGCCTCTTCCCTAGCCGTGCCTCCTATCCCGTTTGCTCCTTTTTTTTTGCGGTATAGTATCAGACCTGTTTTTATTTTTATATTTTTTAGCTTCATCCCACCATGTTTTCTCTATAGCTTCATCCGATGCATCAAGCCCTTTTTTTCCCCTCAAGATACCCCTTTTCTATTGATTTCTGGTATAGTATTCCTTCCTGATTGCTTTCTCCTTTCGGGATACCGCGAAACCCCCTCCAACTTGTCACTTAGGTGGGACTCCTCAGTTCTTCGAACAGGGAAAAAAGACAAATTTCAATTGATAGAGCTATCGTAGCTAGAAATTATAACTACTTTACACCAACCACGCCGAACTCCTCTCTAATAGTTGTGATATTAAGCTCCTGATCGCGACCTTTCTGCCTAATAGAACCTAGTTTGCCAAGCAACGTACAGTACAAATACCAGAAACCTGCCATGCAGCTAATCCACTGCCCATTGTCCTAGGCGCAGATCACCCGCATAGCGTGCGATTTTCGAGGATAGAACCCAACCTACGCTAGTATTTTCTCCAATCCGCCCACACTCAGCTTTGTCTCCTTAATGGGCTGAGAAGGTTGCTTCCGAGTCTCTAACAAAGCTCCACAGCTATTGCTATAATCTCTGCTATTTTTGGTCAGTAGTACGCAGCTCAAATGACCGATATCCCAACTTGTACTTCCAGATGGTAGATTAGTGAATACCTGGTTTTTTTATTTTATCCGGCATCATTCCACAACTTTCTGAGTACTCAAAGTGCCAATGGCCCCGCGGAATATCAGCTTACGAGCGAGCTAGGAGGGATATCCCATCCTCCCGCAGTCTCCTATTTCTCAATATAATTTTGTTTTGATTCTTCTAGTACTATCTCGGATGATCGGATCGGTCGCAGGAAAACCTTTCCACGCACTGAGATAGAAGTATTCGGATAAAACCGTACGCTACCTTATTATAACTTAGTCTCTTGCCCAACAATCACCTAGTCACCGCGAGTCCGTAATCTAAAATCCTCTTGTTACAAGGAAACTCAATTATCAATAGTTCCTGCAACAGGGACCCCTGTGGTAAAAATACGCTATTACCCTGCATCAAATTTTATAGTTCGAAGTACAGTTATCCGGTATCATAGCTTGCGGGTATAGTTTATGGTACTGAATCAGCTAAACATGAGGCTTTGATAGCATATAAGGAGACTGTGTGCAGGAAGGTTCTACCGAGGAGGCAAGTTAGATCCTTAAGGTTCTTGTCCGGAATGCTGGGGACTAATTGTGTATTTTAAAAGCCCAAATTGGGCGGTCTTCTCCTTTGTGGGTCACAGGTAGCCCCCCTCTTGCACCTTTGTTGAAGTTAAAGGTGTTTTTTTATATTGGCGCCGCTAACAGCTTCTGGTGGGTTTGTGGCAAGCTACCATAATGCATCATATTGGGTGGTAATGTATGCTATATAAAATGCTATCAGAAGACTAAGCTTGGACAAGCGCCGATCTGTGATAGAATTATAAAAATTGAGCAATAGAGGAAATAGTGGTTATGACTGGATAACCTATAATACTCGGAGATAATAATGGTGGTCGATCAGGGCGATTTCTGAGAACAGAAAAAAGAAAGTTAAGGATTTTTGGGGTAGTTTTGTTTGTGTTCTAGGTACAGTATTCTAAGGGTATCTCCGGGGATTTACTCCGATTCCAAAGCTGGCCAGTCCAGTGGTAAGCCCTCGATCTTGAATTATGCCAGCTTATGATGAGGGGCTGTTCATCAGCAGATTCAAGGCTCTTTGGATCACTAATTAGTTTTGCTGTCGAACTGTATCTAGTTTTGACGAATTTATTGATCGCTAGAGGAGTAGGGAGATTGCGGTGAATATTGTAACCTACTTTGTCACTGTGCTGGCTGTACCGGGCGGGTGCGGTGTTTGGCAGGTACGACGAATATCGGAAACAGGGTCGCTATTTCTACTGAACTCTGTGCGGGAAGGATGTGCTTGGCTTTGGTAGTTGCGG
>Ga0307510_10005182_pt1 | contig 15491 bp, 14 predicted proteins | sample 12_EM_MG_FD_207224 | JGI IMG/M metagenome (GOLD analysis project Ga0307510, IMG submission 207224) | Populus trichocarpa ectomycorrhiza microbial communities from riparian zone in the Pacific Northwest, United States - 12_EM | ecosystem: Host-associated > Plants > Roots > Unclassified | place...
CTAAAGAGCAGGCGCCTCCCCGGGCCGATGATGGACAACATCATAGCCGGTGTCATAGCCGGTGAGCACACGTGGCCCTTATCACTCAATGTCCACATCCACATCCGTACTGTCCTGTACTGTAGTTCCTGTTGTACTTCAAAGGCGTTGTTAATATAGACAAATTGGCCAATAACAAATGCCGGCTGAATCCCTCTTGTTGCCGGGATGTACATGTCGCATGAATCTTCATCTTTCATCCGCTTTTGTATGTTTTGGGGAAAGTGCTTGAAAGTTGCATGCACCCCGTATTCACATATTTCCAAGTGGCTTTCCGGCTCCCTCTTACGCAAGGCTTCGTGATACCTGCGTGATGTGAGTCCTGAATTTCTACTGAGAACCGAGGTAGCAAGATAACTGTGGCGTATCTCGCCCAGCCATGCAGACTCGGATACATTCGCATCAGCCCTTACGAATTCCCTGCCAGGCTGGCTAGAGACATACGGGTGTTCACATTTGTTCACATTCACAACGTGGGCGTCATAAGAACGAGCCTCATAGTGCTGCGTAGGGTTCTGTATCCCGATGCGCACATTAATCGACCCCCAAAAAAAAGCACGAGCCTCATGAACGAGTCAACGGCAACTTGAAGCATGCCCGGTAAGCGCACGACTTCGACGTCCCCATGCACACATATCTGTACTTCGAGAACTCAGGAGCGTCACATCTTGGGCCTTGAAACCATCGCATCGCCCTCAGGGGAGCGCTGATCGTCGCAACGGTCGGTAATAAGCCCTCTGGCCTTTCTTACAGATGAAGCCAGCATTTATTTCACGTCATCCAATCCACCAACGAATCAGATTACCGCTGTCCATCCTTCCCTTGTATTGCGAAACAACGCGTGCGCTAACTAACCCACACCGTGACGTGTGGCGATCTGTTGTTACCTAGCCCGTCGACGCTCCCGTTCCGTTTTATACGCGACGATGCTTTCCCCGTCTCTAGGTGCGAAAGCGACTCGGGCGTACTGCTCTAGCGGGATAGACGTGACGGTGGGTGGCCCCATGTTTGCTCAGGCTTTTATCCAGCTTTTGCGCATACGACCAACTCAAGCAGAGCCCTTTCAAACGTGGTGTGGCGTACTTCACAAGCACGTTTTGTCAAGTTCAGATCTCAGTTACTGGTACTTCCAATCGCGTGGGTTTGGTCCCTCTAATTTGTTTAATTTAGATCGCCCTAAGGTGTGTGGACAGATGCGGTGAAGGCTGCGCAGGGGCCCGGGGGTAAACACATGAACAAGAGGGTGAAGCCGCATGTAGGCGATGCCGAGACGGGAGGGTTTCCACGGACTGCCACAGAAGCTGATCGAAACAACGGTGTATGACCGACATCCACAAAAACCCCTCAGAGGATATCCAAACGATTCGTATCTATTAATGGTGCAACCCAACCACATGCGGGTTTCCAATAAATTACAAAGACAACCATCCACGCGTGCAGTTGTGGCAACAGCAATCGAGCGGTAAAAATGAGGGACGACTACTAATCCTATAGCATACAGCACCGTGACCTGGATACACTGAGATAAAGATATGGGACAAGAACAGCGGTTCCCGATAGCAACTATGGAACATGGCCAACCTATGCCGTTGCCGACTGGTGATATTCATTAGCGATGGCGCGAATGTAAGAACAAGACGCCTGTACCTTCTTGGAGGATGGCTTGGCGGAACCTTTAGATGCAGGCTTTGCCTTTGCCGATGCTGTCTTGGCAGTCTTTGTCGCAGACTTGGTCTTAACCTTTGCTGCTGCTGCTGCTTTCGCTGCAGTCTGTACAAGGTCATGAGCACTAAGCTGATGGAGGCGTCGTATGAAGACCGACCTTCTTAGCGTCACTCTTTCCGCTGGTGGTCTTCTTAGTAGATGGTTTCTTTACGGTAGCAGCCTTCTTGGTAGTTGATCCCTTCTTGGGGGCAGCGGGCTTCTTGGTGGTGACAGACTTGGCCGCAGGTGTCTTGGTCTTGGTAGTGGCAGCCCTCTTTGGGGGGGCGGACTTGGTCGTTTCTGTAGACTTCTTCGCAGAGGATGCCTTCTTGGATGGCGGTTTGGCGTTCTGCAGTACGTTGAATAAAGTGTCACTACAGGGGAGATAAATGCTACATGCCTCTTTGGCATCGGTCGACACCTTAGGACGCTTAGGAGCGAGCTTAACCTTGCCCGATGGACCCTTAGGGAAAACAAATGTTTCCTTCTCGGCACCACGGGTAAGTGCCAAGTTGAGTTGATGAAGGTTGGATGCGGATGTCATGTCAAGCTTGTACGTCTCCTCGGCATACTATTTCCTTACATCAGTAAGAGTAGACGCATGCCACAACTAGTGGTACTTGCCTTCTTGATTGCACTGCGTGAAACCCCAGTGCGGGCATCCTCACGGTGTTGAGTAATAGCTTCCTGCGGCATGGTCAGCCAGAGGGGCGGAGGGTATCAGCGCAGACATACCTTGATGATGTCTTTCCACGAAGGATGATCAGACGCAGGTTTGGAACCCGACTTCTTCGTTGTTGGCTTCTTCACTGTAGTAGACTTCTTGGCGGGGGCAGCCTTCTTGGCGGCCGCAAGCTTGGCGGTACGGGATCCTTTAGAACGGGTCGGGGACTTCTTCGCATCAGGTGCAGGAGAAGCAAGAGGGGACGGGAGAGGGGAAGACATTGTTGGGATGGAGTTAGCGGTTGTTGTGTTTTGGACGATGGTGGCGGGGACAAGGAGAGTTGTGTAAGAGTCTTTGCGCGAAGCAAGACCACGCGACTTTATATCCGTTGACGGAACCGAGCGCGTCGCATCACGTGTGCGGTATCGTGCGTTGTTGATTGCCAAACCTTATCTTCATCTTCACAGCCACCGGCCTTTTCCGCCCTACAAAACCCGGACCCTGACATCCAGCAGTTCAGTGCCCCCAACACCCCAGAGCAGAAGCCCGTCAAAAATTATGCGATGATGTCGGATCTGATGGTGTGGAATTCAGGGTCTATAGCCATAGATACGCGACTACACATAGATAATTCAATTGTCTACAAACTTTGGGGCCCAAGAAATAGCACACTGTATTAGGAACGACCCACGGCCCCTCTTTCCCCACGTCAGTCCAACGTGTATTTTGATGATGCACACGTAGAAGCCTCGTTCCGCAAACTAGCCCCTACTAGGCTTTGACGGTGGTCCACGCCTGGAACGCACCATTCGTTTGCATGCGTGCCCGGTTTCCCGTCGACACCCACGGCTCTTCGGCCTTTGGCTCTTCATTTCCGTCTTGTTCATTCATATTGGTGAGCACGCGGCCAACGATTGGGCCTCGCACATGAAGCACGCCTTCTGGGTCAGCACCTTTCTCGACAGCCCCATCGTCCACGCCAACGAGCTTGACCTCGATGTTGACGGTCGGTGCTCCGACATGCGCGGTTTCTTGGTCTGATGTTACGGCAAACGTTTGGACGTCATATGGGTGCGACGCAAAAATAGGTGCTGAAACGAGCGGATGTGTGTGCGCAATAACAAGCGGCACAGAGAGCGCGATGCGCGCCTGGGTGAGCAGGCTCGCAGGAACGGTCCCATCGCTGACGACTACTGCCCTTACAGAAGGCGCAGCGTTCCCGAAGATGGTGCTTCGGGCGTTGTCAAACACCAGCCTGTCCCAGAGACTTTCCTTGGTGAAGTAGCCTTCAAAAATCGCTGCGAGTTTATGCCGCCAGGCAAGAGGGAAGACGAAGGACTTTTTCGCGTTTGATATGATAGCTTCGACAACGGCGTTCAAGTGAGTGGGTTTGAGGAAGAAGACGGTCGTAGGGGGAAGTCCGAGTTGCTCTGTTGACATGACATCATCAATGGGAGATGACGAATCCACTGTAAAGCCTGAGGTAAGTACGAGAAACGAAAAGTTCGAATGTCATACCACGTTGCAATTGGAAGCGTTTTGTGCTTTCGAGGGTGGCGAAGCTGGTTCCTTCGTACAATGCCGTGTATGCGAGCGAGCGCCCAAAGGCTGTACTCAGCGAGTGTGCAGAGATGATGGTGTCCAAAGCAGACAAGGGTGTAGTCGGGGGGAGGAGGCCACGGATAGCAGTGACACCAGCAGTAATGTTTTGGTGAGTGAGGTACGTAGCTCGCACTTCGTCGTTGGTGTCTCGATAGAAAGAGACGGTAAATACATCGTCCAGACCTGGATAAAGGATGAGTGAGTGAGACTAAAACCCGCAGAAATGGTGGCAATCACCTGGAGTGGGGCTGGTTATCGGTGCTGCCGCCTTGCCTTGTGCTTCTACGTCGGACCATCGCACAATATTGATGTGCTCGGAAGCGTTGGAGAGCGCCTTCTCATCCGTCTCGCCGACCACGATGACATAGTGATGCTCGTGTTCGTTCAGTTCATAGATGAGCTCAAGTGTGTGCGGAAGTATGCTGCCATCGACGATGATGGCAGACGGCGGATGTGTTTCAAGCACCGGTGAGAGGAGCGAAGGGGAAGAAAGGGTGAAGGACGGAATAGAGTGCGAAGCGAGTGCGAGCTCGGTGATGAGAAACTCTGGAAACGGCCCGAGAAGGACGGTAAGCACGGGGAGAATGGAAACGGATCGACACCGGGTATACTTACCAAGGCCATCATTGAGAAGCAGGAGCACATTGGACTCGCGCGTTAGACCAGCCATACACAGACCGGTGCCGAAAGCCGTTACGCGCTCGGTGAGGTGAGCATTAGAAATCTGCGGGGCAGAGGGTTACAGGGCCTGGCGGCAACAGAATTAGGGGACTGAGAGCGTTACCTTGGTAGACCAAAGTGAACGGGGCGCATCCGACTCGGGCTTGACGAGATCTAGGATGGTCAAAACTTCGCGAGCGGGCCGGATTGTGAACTACAGTATATGAAGTGTGAGCGAGTACTCAGCGTTTGGAGTCACGGGGATGTGATTATATGAATGAACACGCACTCTTCCCATGAGTCCGGTGGCGTAGTTTCGATGGACCGCGCTCTCCCCCGGCATCCTGACTCTTGCGACATCGCTTTGTCTACCCAGGAGGATTGGATGCACCAAGGACTGAGGCTTGTACAGGTTGTAGAGCAGGAAAAGGGAGGCGGTAATGAGACCGAGGAGGATGGTCAGGTCATCGGTCACAAGTAATTCTGATAGACCCATGGTGTAAGGAGTAAAAAAATGCGTTGGTAGGAGGATGACCTAGACTAAAATTACAGGTCGTACGAGTTGGCGAGAGAAGAGCCAAGTCACCAGCGCTTCCAAGCACTCGGCGGATGCTTACAGTATGGGGTTGCGTGGCACAAGGAACCTGATTTGGATTCGGGTTTCGGTGCGGTGGGAACCAGATCAATGTCGGGTCTCGACCGAAGTTGTTCATCCGATCAGTGGCACGACGACAACGAACATTTGACGTACTACGATAGTACAGTAGATTTGAGTCTGTTCGCAGTCAGGTTTTGCATGCTACGTGGATCATGCCGACACGTATCATAATCCCAATAACTACATGTTCGTATTCAAGTTTGTCCGACCCTCCGGCCGCACCCTTCGCAGTTCGCACTACCCAGGCCGCCATTACCATTGACAGTCGTCATCATAATGGGGCAATGACACGCATCACTACGGAACATATCCATATGCTGTTCGTCCGACCCGGACTCAAATATTGATCCCATTGGCAGATACTGTCCTGTCGCCTAACGACGCGGGTAAAAACATGACGCGTACAACCAAACCCGACTGGAGAAAGGACAAGGAAAGACTAGCTGTGATAAGGAGCCTATTCGCTCTTTGGTAAAATCAGTGGTGTGCTTGTTCTGAGAAAGGAGTAGTAGTGAACATCCGTAGACGTCCTCTGTAGAGACCCTCAATACAAAGTGACTGCCAACGTCATGTCTTCCTTCCTGATCGTGGGGTGCCAGTGCTGCGTTGGAATCATCCCCGTGTCATCCGAATAGCTGTGATCGTAATAGACTTAAACTTGCTTGGGGTGCGGTGCGGTCGCGGTCGACGGTGAAGATCAACCACGATTTGAGGTTAGGGTCGATTGGTGCGGTCTTCAATCAGCTGTCTCACTGGCATGACCTCTTTTTGACTTGTAGTGGTAGTGACAGTTTCCTCAGAATGGCGGCAGAGCCAGGGCTCCATAATGATACGGGAAGTCAAGTCAGAGATGCAATCAACAAGCTACAATCCCCCGTGCCTGATCTATCCACACTTCTTGCGCTCATCTCAAGCCTTCTGGACTGCATCGGCCTTCTCCCACCCCACTATAAGCGATACAACACGGCTCCCCTCCACCCAGAGGCCTTCAATCCCTCCCGCCACCTTCCTCCGATTCAGCGAGCACTATTAGAACATGTTATCCCTGCTTGGCAACCTGACTTAACTCGAGAAAAGTTGATGTCCTTGGCGGAACAATGGTTCATTCCCGATGCCTTCTCCTTCGCCAGTCCGGCTGCTGGTGAAGTTGCAGTGCATGCATACAGTTCGATACTATCTCTTCCATTCACGCCGTACTCGATGGATTTGTTGGCTCGCTTGACGAAAGCGTACCCCCTTGATCGATTGCATACCACCGTCTTTTCACGACTGAATAAAGATTCTTCCTCTCAGCAGACAATCCTTGCGTGGGAAGATGTTGTGAAGAGTACCTTGTCGGTCCCTACGAGGGTGGCCAATGCTTACGAGGGAAAACGAGAAATTCCTGAGGAGTTGGAGCAGGGGCCATACTTTTCCAACTTAAGTGTCAGGTGTGAGGCTTTGCTCTGGAAACTCTCACAGGATCGTACAGAAGGTACGTGATACCCTCGTCGCAACGTCTTCATTTCTGATGGCCGTCAGAAAGTATCCCATTCTGTAACCTACTTGTTTACAAAACTCGCAAATGTTGGCGCATTCCCTGCGTCCAAACCCACTTCTCCGTCGCAAGCATCGTTCTTTTTGTCAGCTCTGCCTATCATAAAGAGACGCCTGTCACACGGAAGTAGCGCCACAGCATCATATACTTCGTTCTGGGTCGACCTTCTTGAGTCTTTGCCATCCTCGTTCGCGCTTCAGAACATTTTGGCATCACTATTCGGGCATCTCTCAGTTCCCGATACGCCTCTTGACATCTCACCGCTCTCGCGGGGGCTCGTGAAACGAGAGACTTGCTTGCTTTTGGGAATATTAGGGAGTTTGAGGGAAGACAAGAGGCATATACTGGATAATGCCTCTGCTGTTATTCTTACACGGAATTGGAGTGAAGGTCATGCCAGGGTGTACGCGTGTTGGGCCGCAGGTGTCACAACCGGTGTTGTGGACGTCCATGGCGAGCATCTCGTTACTTGTGGACTGCATGTGTCTCAATTTTTGAAATTGCAGCTATCTCCGCTTTTTTAACTCCAATACTAGATGTGTGGACGTCCCCCGAGCACATAAAGCATTCCTTACTTGGCCGACATCACTGTAAGGCGTTTGAAGCTTTTCAGGTGTCCTTTTGTCATAGCTGATGTTGTGTAGATCTGACACTGCTTTTCCTCATCACCTTCTCATACCTGCCAGCTTCTTCCTCAACGTTGCGGGAGCTAGCTACCTCTGTTCCATTCATCCGGAGCATATCGACTTATATTGGACACTTGGACCCCTCGGTTCGACGCTGCGGCATGCTGGTAGCAGAAGAAGTGGCGGGGCGCACCGGAAAAGAACTCGACTTCAAAGATTGGGATGGTGACGACGGAGGGAAACCGTGGGCCAGAAGCGTACGCCGGCTTCTCTGCGAGAAAGACACAGATGTGGAAATACAGGGCGATGACGAGGAACCCGAGCTTACCATCGAAGACACGCCAGAAGTGGATGACCCTGAGCCCGCAGGCGAACCTGTGCGACCTTCTCGGCCGTCCGTCGTCCCCTCTGACGGTCACGATTCGGACGACTCGTTGACGGGGTACGCCTCACAACCGTCATCTCGGTCACCTAGTCCTACGCCCTCTGAGCTCGCGGAGATAGAGAAAGACCCGACATTACACGTGGGCCAAACTAAGATCTCACGTCCCGTGTATCTCGCGCAATTGGGCGAGATGATCCGAGGTACTAGTGGTATGAAGACCGACCAGGAGAACCAAGAAGCGGAGAAGATAGAGATCGCGCTGAACGTAGCAGAGGAACTTATCCGGCGAAAAAGAGGTTACGGGACAGAGCTAGGTGGGTCATTCTTTGGCCAGCTCAATTATACTTTTGTGCTCATCCGCTTCCAAAAGAGGAGAATGCAGTTAATCTCGTCTATGGTCTGGTTGGCCTACAGAACAATTATGAATTGGATGGTTTCGATGTTAAGCGTCAAGCTACGCTGATTGCTCTCGTTGCATGTTGTCCTCGGAAGGCTGCGCCGTGAGCAACAACCCGCCTTCGTGAACCCACTACTGATCAGACACCGCAGGGCAATCATCGAGGAATTTTTCAAGAACCAATACTCCACCGATCAGCGTTATGTTATGCTGAACGCTCTGGCGCTCGGTGCCCAAGAGTTAGCCGGACTCCCACTGCCCGACACGGCTGCGGTCCAGCCTCTCACAGGGGATCGGGTTGCCTTTCCCAGCAAGCGGCTTCCAGGTACACAGCACCAACGCTATCTTTTGGCATCGTCCACAAGACAAGTACAAGGTCTACTACAGGACATCGCTCGCCTGGCAATCGACAACACCCGTGAGGCAAACGTAGACCGTACGCCCAGTCTCGTTCGCGAACGCCAGCTACGCATCCGGCAGCCCGCGAAGATCACGGAAGTCAAGCAGCCGACGACCGCGCAAGTCCTCGAGCAAATACGCATGTCGCAGACGCAGTCCGCGACGACCAAGTTTACGGACGTCGCGGTCGAGTGCTTCCTCTACCCGCTGATGAATCGGTTTTGGCTGTTCTTGCGGGACGAACAGACGCGCGAGGAGCGCACCGCGCACCGCGACATCTTGCATCAGTACCGTGGCGCTGGCACGGGTCTGATCCTCAGCGCCCTCGTCCTCTCCCACCTTCTCGCGACGCTGGGCATCCTCGTGCACGCGTCGCGAAATGCGCCGGCCTGGTTGGCCGTCGTGGCACCGGATGCGCTGGAGCTCGCCATCACGCTGGGAACGCGGCCCATCTCACGAGGCGTCGAGGACGAGGATGATGAATCTGGGAGTGGGGATGACAAGGACGCGCGGGTCCTCACGACCGCGCTCGAACTAGCGCTCGTCGTTCTCGATACGTGCGTAGAGCTCGATGGTGGGCGGTCCCTGAGCTTGGAGCATACGGCATTATTGCTGGCGGTGGGTGAATGGGCTCAAGGGTTATTCGCGCGGCTAGAGAAGGGGATACTTGTCAAAGGGGGTGGTGGGGCAGTCGAGATTCGTCTCAGAAAGGCAGCTGCCGGGGTCGTGATCAAGGTGGACGAAGTTGCGGAGCGGTGGAGGAGGTCTATGATTGATTTCACAACGTAGCAAAGGAGAGGAATTGATTGGCCCGGCAAAATCCGGTCGAATTCGCGGGACTGAATTTGTCGTGAGACCGTTGCACGATTGCCAGCATCGGACAATTGTTCAATCATGCTTGCAGCTATTAAGCTGACAAGACACTCCTTCTCAGCAGCTCGTGTAGCCGGTCCAGCGCGCTGCGTATCCACCTCTTTGCCTCGGTATTCTGACGCGCTCTTTGTGGTTCGTCCGTCCCCTGCACTGCACAACTCTGACCGTTTCAGTTTCACTCACCCCACATTGTCAACGTTGCAGCATAGAGACAAGCCGTACAACAACCCTGCGGTACCATCGTATTCCGTATACTTTTTATTAGGTTATCTTACCCCTTCTTCAAGATTCCATTCGAGTTCACACCCGAGAATCTTAAACGCGCCAATGAAACCATCTCCCATTACCCACCGCAATACAAAAAGGCGGCCGTCATCCCCCTCCTCGACCTCGGCCAGCGGCAAAACAAAGGGTGGACGAGCATCAGCGTTATGAACTATGTGGCGAAGCTGCTCGAGATGCAACCGATGCGGGTGTATGAGGTCGCGACGTTCTACACCATGTTCAACCGGTGCGTGATCCCGTTCTGGTGGCGTTTGTATCCCCTACCCTGACGTGCGCGATGGGATTTTGGGTTTCTAGTGAGCCAATTGGCGAGAACTTTGTGCAAGTATGCACCACGACGCCGTGCATGCTAAGCGGCTCCACGGAAATCTTGGAAACAGTGTGCGATCACCTAGGCGGGGTTAAGCCCGGACAAACGACGAAAGACGGGAAGTTCACCGTAATTGAAGTCGAGTGCCAGGGCGCGTGCAGCAATGCGCCAATGATGGTCGTGAACGACGATTTCTATGTAAGCTCTATGACACGACGATTCGGTGCTCGTCAATGTTGATGTCACAAAACAGGAGGATCTTACACCAGCGACGACGAAGGCTGTCCTAAATGCATTCTCGAAAGGCACAAAGCCAAAAACTGGCCCCCAATCTGGTCGACACACCTCTGAGAACTCGGCAGGATTGACCGCACTGACATCAAAGGCAAGTCCGCTTTACTTTGTGTCCTATCTCTACGTCTCATTGACAATGACATTGTGCAGCCATATGGACCAGGGGAGCATTGTCAACCAGGTTTCCAATAGTGCATCACATAGAAGAGAATGGGGCGAGTACCGTCGGTCACACAATACAACTTGTCGTGTCATGGGCGCGAAGACGCGCCTGTATGAGCAATGACGTTATGAAGTGATGGAGATGGAGCGTTAACATTACTCATACAACAACCATGTCCCTTTCACAGTTCAAAGTGTTGATATTCGACGTCTATGGCACCCTCGTAGTTCGTTTCATCCAGACACTTTTGCATAATAAATGTCAAATTTTAAAGGAACTGAAACATAGGACTGGGAAACTGGGATTTACAACTCGCTCGTGCGCCTCGCTGCGGATGCGGGCCATCAATGGTCCAAATCGGACGTCCTCCTCGCTTTCTCGTCCGTCGAGTCGAACCTGCAAGCGAAGACCCCGACCGCGCTCTACACCGACATCCTAGCGGGGGCATATGACGAGCTGTCCCGGCGCATCCGCGATCAACCGAGCAAGCCCGAAACCGGCGGAAACACCGCAGCGCCGGTCGTAGTATCATCTGGTGCGGCCACGTCCGCGATTTCCTCTGTGGGCACCTCGTCGTCGGCATCGGCATTATCACCACCACACGACGACGACGCCTCATCCGCCGCCACCGCAGCGGCAGCGGCAACCTCCGCAACGTCCCTCGCCGACTGGCCCCTCTTCCCCGACACGACACCCGCGCTCGCCAAGCTCGCCTCCACGCTCGGCCTCAAGCTCGTCGTCCTCTCGAATGTCGACCGCGCCTCGTTCGCGCACACCCGTGTCGTGCTCGAGCAAGGTTTCGCGTTCGCCGCAGCGTTCACGGCGGAGGAGATCGGCTCGTACAAGTTACGTTTTTTTTCCCCATTTTCCCCTGGTTTCAAACCACCCCTTGATCGAGGTGTCTTGGGTCCACCATGCTATATGCCCCCGACCGGAGGCGTTGTTGCCTTTTTTTTTAAAATCTATATCTATATTTTTGTGGGTGTGAGTTATCGTTGCCCGTTCCTCGTTGTGTGTTGAATGAATGTTTGCGTGTTGTCGTCCCTCGTTTTTCCACTCATTGATGGGGTACTAACGCCGAGCGAACAGACCGGATCCGCGCAACTTTGAGTATGCGATAACGCAGCTGCAGGCGGACGATCCGTCGCTTGAGCGAAGTCAGATCCTTGTAGTGGCACAGTCACTCCCACATGACCATGTCCTGGCGAGGGCGCTTGGCTTGTCCTCGGTGTGGATCGACCGTCCGGACGCCTTGACTTGCATCGACGGCGACGGCGTACCAAAGACGCGCATAGGAAAAGAGACGTTCGCAAAGTGGAGGTTTAGGAGCTTGAAAGAATTTGCAAGCGCGGTGGAAGAGGCACAGGCTAAATCGTAGTAAATTCAATTTTATCCCACGTTCGATACAAATAATGGTATCGTTGCCATAGAACAGTCATTCAAAAGATCAATCATCTCCTTGGCCATCGTCCCAGCCATAGCCGCCTACTCCACCCTCTGGGAGGTTGTTGATCATACAACTACTTTAGATTAGGAAAAGCTCGAAATGAAAAGACAGGGTTGTGCTTACTTGATCTCTTCCTTCAAATCCGCGCAATAACGATCTGTGAATGATGTATCGGATTGGCAAAAGGTTTACTCGGCCTAATGTACCAACATACCTAACGGGAGATCAGATTCATCAAGGCCTGCCCAAGATCAAGAACTCAGAATCAACTGGTGTAATGAAAGCGGACATAATTACCGAAAGGCATCTCGATTTGTTCAGCGATCCCTTCTATGCCCATGAACGTGAAAGAGACAAGTGTAACAATAGATACTGTTGCCCAACCCAGGTCTTTGACCATAGTGAAAGGAAGGGAGAAGAGGTATAGCGTCACACATTGCTTGAGATGAATCCCGTCTAAAATTACCAGTCTAGGTCAATACCGAATTGTGATGGCTAGAAGAGCGTACAAGATTTTGGTATGGGGGTATTGGCGATCCGTTCGACGTTGGTCAACTGGTCAACTAGATTCGAAACGCTAGAAGGCATTGTATGAGCGTACGAATAGCGTCTGCTGCGGTCCTCTTACGCAGTGTTCATGGTATTGAGACCTATCGCAGGAGCGCTTATTATTAAGAACGAAAAAACAGTAGCAAGTTGGACGACGTACCAGAAGGGCCGACGGTCTCCAACAGGCCATCTCGTTTAAAGGCAAACAACATTCTCGCGAGCTCATGGGCGATTCTGGCCAAGCGTTGATCGTATCAGAATCCGCGAGTACGCGTGAGAAGTGATCGCCCTACGCACACAAGGGGGACAGGAATAGACACGTCGGTATACGCTTTGAAATCAATGGTGCTGTGTTCTCCTGATGTGAGAGGCGTTCTGGCAGTTGGGACCTTGTCAAGGCTTCGTTTGACCCTCACACGTTTCGTGGCAACCGGGGATGATGTACCGTCGGTACTCGCACCTCTAGACGGGCTGACCGATCTCGAGTTACCGATGCTCGAACCATGCTCGGACACGGCACTGTAACCTATCGAACCCGAACTCCGGCGCGACTGGCGACGAGAGTACAACCGTGTGAACGATTCGGGGATGACGCCCACGTAATCTTCCCATTCCACGCCATCCTCCTGACGCAAATAATGCTTGACGGAGTACACGTACGTGAGGACCAACTTCAGAGCATCATTTTTGCGGCGACGAAGCTGGAGGGGCGTGATATCTATCGACGGAGTCTTGCCAGAAGTGTCGTCCGTGGGGGGGAAAGCAACTTGGACCCAGATTAACCGTGCGAGATTGCGGGCCTACAAGGGGCGTTCGCGGTGAATTTTCAATATTTTCATATACAGGAGGGCATACGCACCTGTGATGATATCGATCCGAATGCCTTCCGGCCTTCATAATAACGGTCATAAGAAGTTCTTGGCGCCCTTGAGACCCGACGCGATAAATAGACCTGGTACTAGGGCACTCACCCGTTCCTGGAAGAGACGCCGTTAGAAGCTGTCATCCGAATGTTCTGCGCTCATAACTTGCCTGAACACTAAGATAAGGCCAACCTAATGTCACCACACACCGTGAGGATCGCAAACTACGTATTCGACGACCGGACGGCTTACAACAACAGCGAGCAGAGGAGTCACAGAATTTGTCATCGTGACCGGGTGCCCCTTCTTGTAGGCATATACGACGCCCGCAGAAAAGATGGTGACGGTTAATACGGGGCCAATGATGCGACCGACAATCTAGCATTGTCTGCTGAGTCGGCGATCGATGGGATCGATGGGAGGAGACGTACGCTATTCTTGAGACGTAAAACATCGGGGAGCCAGGAATACTGTAATGGAGAGAATGAATGGACGAGGCTCGCCTGTTTGAAAATCGATCGATACCTTGCGCAGATTCCTCCTTGTGATGATTTTGCGGGGCTGAAAGGTTGGACGACGATATCAACAAGACTGTCAAGCGCAGATGAGAGGAGAGGTAATACAGTCGCTAATAAGTTGGTGGGAGACGCAGGACTAGACATCTTGACCTGCTAGTGAAAGGAGCACGTTGGGATGAAACGCGCAGCCTCCAACAAGGGCCAAGGCAACCCGTCACCCATTATGGTTCGGTTGCCCTGGCCCCGGGAGTAAATTTGCAGACGGGACGCGTGCTCGTTATGTAAGGAAAAACAGGTCTATTATTATCATCGGTCTCCATCCACACTCCACTCCTCTGGTTACAAACCGAGACTGCATTACAATGTGCACTACACGAAACACGAGAGATACAGGAAACACGGCGGTTGCAGGTCTAGCGTAAGGTTTGATTTGTGGCCAAACAATTCATTGAAGGGGCGGGGTATAACGACTGGGAGGGTATCGCGAAGCGTCAAGGTTTTTTTTTTCTTTTCACAGAGAAAGGGAGCCATCGTGGACAGACGCGGCCATGAAGTCATCGAGAGGGGTATGAGGCGAACTGCCCGAAGCAGGACATGGGAAGTCAGAGGTAAAGAAAGGCCGGATCACAGCTGGGGGTGCGAGCTCTAGCCTGCCGAGAGTGGTAGCCATGTTGCCTTCCTCAGAGAGGCACGGGTAAGTTGCAGAAGGCATCCGAAGAAACAGCCCTGAGTCAAGCAGCTCCGAGCCGCCATGATAAGATAGACGCCGAGGCAGATGAGCCAGATAAGTGATGTCTTGTCCCTGTGCCGCGCTCTGACATCCTTCAACTTCGAATGGTACTAAACAGGAAGAGGCACCCTGAACGCTAGCGTGAAACGATGCAAGTGGCAAAGACGGGGAAGAGTAGTTATGCATCCGAGACGTGTGGAAAGGGCTAGGTTTACTATAGCTGTACTCTGCACCGGAAAATGAGAGAGAACCTGGGTGAGGGTCGTACGGACTCAATGAAGGAACGCAGGTCACTGGTTGAGAAAAGACGCCATCTTTTTCGATGCAAGGCGACTGATACGCTGGGCGCTTGTCGAATCGAAGTAGTTGAGGTGGAAATTCTGGGGTGTAAATAATCTGGTCGATAGGGGTGATAGGATCGGCATGACCATGGCAACTCAGATCTCCCGCAAGAGAAATTGAGCCCGCTCCAACAGACTGAGTCGATGAGTCAAAGCCATAGTCTGGATCTGGGAATGATAACTGTTGGCTAGGAGGAAGCTCGAGCTGAAACCGTAGAGTAGGAATGTTGGATGCAATCCGCCTCCGGGATAAAGAATGAACAGGTCGATCAGGAAGACAAAGCCCTGAGCCAGGTGATGTATTTTCTTGTTCGTTGCATGGTGCCGATACGCCAAGCGAATCTCCTGAGATAGAGAGCAGTTCCGCAGCTTCGAAGAGCCTGAGAGTCAGCTGACTAGACTGTACAGACGAGCTCGAGCCATTAGATCGGTAAGAATCCTCGGGCG
>Ga0307510_10005184_pt1 | contig 15491 bp, 13 predicted proteins | sample 12_EM_MG_FD_207224 | JGI IMG/M metagenome (GOLD analysis project Ga0307510, IMG submission 207224) | Populus trichocarpa ectomycorrhiza microbial communities from riparian zone in the Pacific Northwest, United States - 12_EM | ecosystem: Host-associated > Plants > Roots > Unclassified | place...
GCCCAAATATTCGTCGAGATAGCGGCCCTTGCCGGTATTGCCATAAGCGCTCGACATCCGCACGCCGTCGCTCTCGATCTTCAGGCGTGGCGGCCGTTCATTGGCATCGACGGTGAAAAAAACCAGATCGGGAAGTTCATCCTCGAACCGCTCCGGCTGATATTCGTCCATGCGCGGCAGCAGCTGGTCGCGGGCATAAAGCCGCAGCCAGGTGTTCAGCAAATCGCGCTGCTTGATCGATTTGACCACCGAAGGGTAGGCGCTCTCGAATTCCACCGCTGCAATCCCTGCCTGTTCAAATCGCGCCATGATCCGCCCCGGAGCGGAAATATTCTATGAAGGTGGCGGATTGCGGCGAAACACCGTTAACGTCGGCTTTCCGGTATGGCCCAGCCGGCAAAACGCCCGCCCAACCCGCCATTCGCGCGGGCTTGCGCCATTCGACTAAGGGCGGAGCTGGAACCGGTGCCGGTATGCCCGTGCCGAGCTTTCCGCCTTGCCTAATCCCTGCCGTTGACGGCATATTCCGGCCCGGAGGCGGCAGGTCCGGGACGGATTCCAAGACGTCCGGGGGAGCCTGCCCGAACAGGAAAAAATTGGCCGCGCGCGACGGGACTTCGCAAGCGCGGCTGGTTGGGGGAAGTTTGTTTGGCCGATGAGTTCATTCTCGAAACCCACGGATTGACCAAGGAATTCGCGGGTTTCTTCGCCGTTCGCGACGTTGCTCTCAAGGTGCGTCGCGGCAGCATCCATGCGTTGATCGGGCCGAACGGCGCCGGCAAGACGACATGTTTCAATCTCCTGACCAAGTTTCTGAAGCCATCCGCGGGCAAGATTCTGTACAAGGGGCAGGACATCACCGCGATGGCGCCGGCCGATGTGGCCCGCCTCGGACTGGTGCGGTCGTTCCAGATTTCGGCGGTGTTTCCGCACCTGACGGCGCTGGAGAACGTCCGGGTGGCGCTGCAGCGCCAGCACGGGCAATCCTTCGATTTCTGGCGCTCCAAGAGCGTGCTCGATCGCTTCAATGGCCGCGCCCATGAACTCCTGAACGACGTCGGCTTGAGTGAATTCGCCAACACGCCGGCGGTCGAGATGCCCTATGGCCGCAAGCGCGCACTTGAGATTGCGACGACGCTGGCGCTCGACCCCGAGATGATGCTGCTCGACGAGCCGATGGCCGGCATGGGTCACGAAGACATCGACAAGATCGCGGCGCTGATCAAGCGGATCTCGGCGAAGTACACCATCCTGATGGTCGAGCATAATCTCTCGGTCGTCGCCAACCTTTCCGATATCATCACGGTGCTGACGCGCGGTCAGGTGCTGGCGGAAGGCAATTATGCCGACCTGTCCAAGGACGAGCGCGTCAAGGAAGCTTATCTGGGGGCCGGTCATGGCTGAATTGAAAATGGCCGAGGCCGCAACCAAGCCGGCGGGTAGGCAGGTACTCGCGGTCAAGGATCTGCAAGCCTGGTACGGCGAATCCCACATCCTTCACGGCATCGACTTCAACGTGAACGCCGGCGAGGTGGTTACGCTGCTCGGCCGCAACGGCGCCGGCAAGACCACCACGCTGAAATCGGTGATGGGGATCATCGGCAAGCGCACCGGTTCGATCCGCTTCAACAATGAAGACATCACGCGCGCCGCCTCCGACAAGATCGCGCGGATGGGCATCGCTTTCTGCCCCGAGGAGCGCGGCATTTTCGCAAGCCTCGACGTGCGCGAGAACCTGCTGCTGCCCCCGATCGTGCGCGCCGGCGGCCTGTCGCTCGATCAGATCTTCGAGCTGTTTCCGAACCTGAAGGAGCGCCTCAACAGCCAGGGCACCAAGCTTTCGGGCGGCGAGCAGCAGATGCTGGCGATCGCCAGGATCCTGCGCACCGGTGCGCGGTTCCTGATGCTGGACGAGCCGACCGAGGGGCTCGCACCCGTCATCATCCAGCAGATCGGCCACACCATCGCGCGGCTGAAGTCGGAGGGCTTCACCATCCTGCTGGTCGAGCAGAATTTCCGCTTCGCCTCGACGGTCGCGGATCGCTACTACATCGTCGAACACGGCAAGGTCATCGATGGCTTCGCCAATTCGGAACTGGCAGCCAACATGGACAAACTCCATACTTATCTCGGCGTCTGATTTGCGTAGCGTCGGCAAACAAAATTCAGGGAGAAAAAATATGAAACAGAAAATTTCGGCTCTATTTCTAGGTACCGCGCTGGCATTCGCCGCAAGCGGCGCACTGGCGCAGGACAAGAACGTCAAGATCGGCGTTCTCACCGACAATTCCGGCCTCTACTCCGACCTCGGCGGTGCCGGCTCGACACTGGCCGCCCAGATGGCGATCGAGGATTCCGGGCTTGCGGCCAAGGGCTGGAAGATCGACCTGATCTCGGCCGACCATCAGAACAAGCCCGACATCGGCACCACCATCGCGCGCCAGTGGATCGACGTCGAGAAGGTCGACGTCCTGTCGGATGTGCTGAACTCCGGCGTGGCGCTCGCGGTCAACAATGTGGTGAAAGAGAAGAACGCCGTCATGATCAATACCGGCGCAGCGACGTCGGACCTCACCAACGCCCAGTGCTCGCCGAATACGATTCATTGGGTCTACGACACCTACATGCTGGCCAACAGCACCGGCCAGGCGCTGGTGAAGGCCGGCGGCGATACCTGGTACTTCCTGACCGCCGACTACGCGTTCGGCCATGCGCTGGAGCGCGACACCGCGGCGGTCGTGGTTAAATCGGGCGGCAAGGTGATCGGCACCGTCAGGCATCCGCTGAATTCGTCGGACTTCTCCTCGTTCCTGCTGCAGGCTCAGGCCTCCAAGGCCAAGATCATCGGCATGGCGAACGCCGGCGGCGACACCACCAACACCATCAAGCAGGCCTCGGAGTTCGGCATCGTCTCGGGCGGCCAGAAACTGGCAGGGCTGCTGCTGTTCATCAATGACGTTCACGCGCTTGGTCTGAAGGTCGCGCAGGGCCTGAATTTCACGGAAACATTCTACTGGGATTTGAATGACGGAACCCGCGCCTTCTCCAAGCGCTTCTCCGAGCGGATGAAGAACAAGGCGATGCCGTCAATGGTGCAGGCCGGCGTGTATTCGGGCCTGATCCACTATTTCAAGACGATCGATGCGATGGGTGGCAATCCGCATGACGGCGCGAAGGTGGTGGCGAAAATGAAGGAGGCACCGACGGACGACCCGCTGTTCGGGCAGGGCACCATCCGCGCCGACGGCCGCAAGCTTCATCCGGCCTACCTGTTCGAGGTCAAGAAGCCGTCCGAATCCAAGGGCCCGTGGGACTATTACAAGCTGGTCGGGACCACCCCGGCCGATCAGGCCTTCCGGCCGCTTTCGGAAAGCGCCTGTCCGCTGGTAAAGAAGTAACGGCGATGGCCCGCCGGCACCGCGCCGGCGGGCTTGCCTTCGCGTCACCACGCGATACCTTCGCGTCACCACGCGAAATTGCGTCACAACGAGACTGAGTGCGAAACCGATGCAAGCTCTCTACGCACAGCTTTTGGTGGGACTGATCAACGGCTCGTTCTACGCGCTGCTCAGCCTCGGGCTCGCCGTGATCTTCGGCATGCTCAACATCATCAATTTCGCCCATGGCGCGCTCTACATGATGGGCGCGTTCTGCGCCTACTTCCTCTTGAACCTGACCGGCATGGGATACTGGTGGGCGTTGCTCGTCGCCCCCATCGTGGTCGGCATCTTCGGCATGATCCTGGAACGGACCATGCTGCAATGGCTGGCCGGCCTCGACCATCTCTACGGGCTGCTGCTGACGTTCGGCATCGCGCTGATCGTGCAGGGCGTATTCCAGAACTATTTCGGCTCGTCGGGCCTGCCTTATGCGATCCCGGATGAACTCAAGGGCGGCATGAACCTCGGCTTCATGTTCCTGCCGATCTACCGCGGCTGGGTCGTCATCTTCTCGCTCGTGGTCTGCATTGGGACCTGGTACCTGATCGAGCGGACCCGGCTTGGCGCCTATTTGCGCGCCGCGACCGAGAACCCGGCGCTGGTGCGCGCGTTCGGCATCAACGTGCCGCGCATGATCACGTTGACCTACGGGCTCGGCGTTGGCCTCGCGGCTCTTGCCGGCGTGTTGTCCGCGCCGATCAACCAGGTGCGGCCGCTGATGGGCGCCGACCTGATCATCGTCGTGTTCGCGGTGGTGGTGATCGGCGGCATGGGCTCCATCATGGGATCGATCATCACCGGCTTTGCGCTCGGCGTGATCGAAGGACTGACCAAATATTTTTATCCCGAAGCTTCCAACACCGTGGTTTTCGTCCTGATGGTATTGGTGTTGCTGGTGAAGCCGACGGGACTGACTGGACGGGCGGCCTGACATGAGCGCATTGACTGACGACACACTGCCGGTGGCGCCGCGCGCCGTGCGCGACGAGATGATCGTATTCGTGATCATGGCGGCGCTATTGTGCATCGTGCCATGGACGGGGATCTATCCGTTCTTCGTGATGCAGGCGCTGTGCTTTGCGCTGCTCGCCTGCGCTTTCAACCTGCTGATCGGTTACGGCGGCTTGCTGTCGTTCGGCCATGCGATGTTTCTGGGCACCGCCGGTTACTTCACCGCGCATGCGCTGAAGGTCTGGGGCGTGTCGCCTGAACTGGGGATTCTTGCCGGAACCGTAGGGGCTGCCGGGCTTGGCGTCATCACCGGCCTGGTCGGGATCAGGCGGCAGGGCATCTACTTCTCGATGATCACGCTGGCGCTGTCGCAGTTGCTGTATTTCATCTATCTACAGACGCCGTTCACCCATGGCGAAGACGGCATCCAGGGCATTCCGCAGGGTTACCTGTTCGGGATTTTCAATCTCGCCAAGCCGACGGTGCTCTATTACGTTATCCTCGCCGGATTCCTCGGTGGCTTCCTGCTGATCTATCGCACCATCAACTCGCCGTTCGGCGAAGTCTTGAAGGCGATCCGCGAGAACGAGCCGCGTGCGATCTCGCTCGGCTACAAGACCGATCAGTACAAGCTGATGGCCTATATCCTTTCGGGAACGATCGCCGGTTTTGCCGGATCGCTGAAAGTGTTCGTGGCGCAGAACGCCTCGCTCACCGACGTGCACTGGACGATGTCGGGTGAAATCGTGCTGATGACGCTGGTCGGCGGTCTCGGCACCGTGTTCGGCCCGGTGGTCGGCGCCTTCGTGATCATCGCCATGCAGCAATATCTGGCCGGTTTCGGCCAGTGGGTGACGGTGATCCAGGGCGTCATCTTCGTGACCTGCGTGTTGACGTTCCGTCGCGGCGTGGTCGGCGAGATCGCGCATTTTTTCCGCCGTTCGCTGTAATTCGGCCGCTTTCAGGCGGGTTTTGCTGCCCATAAAGCAGTGGATGACCGGTTTCCCCCGGCCTGCCGTCGCGCGCTTTCCTCACCAATGGGCTATGACAGTTTTGTGACGGGTGCCTTGGCCCGCCTTTGCGACAATGGACATAAGCTATGCTGATGCGCTGGTTTCGCTATTTCCTGCCCAAGGAAGAGCGGTTTTTCGACCTGTTTGCCCGCCATTCCCAGACCGTAGTGCAGGGCGCGCTGGCGCTCCAGGACATGCTGCGCGGCGGCGACGAGACGCCGGTATTCTGCCAGCGCGTCAACCAGTTCGAGAACGACGCCGACAACATCACCCGCGAGGTGCTGACCGCGGTACGGCGCACCTTCATCACCCCGTTCGACCGCGGCGACATCAAGAACCTGATCACGGCGATGGACGATGCCATCGACCAGATGCAGCAGACTGCCAAGGCGGTGGTGCTGTTCGAGGTGCGCACGTTCGAGCCGCCGATGCGCGAGATGGGAACGCTACTGGTCGAGTGCGCCAATCTGGTCGGCCGCGCGCTGCCGCTGATGCAGTCGATCGGCGACAACGTCGCGATGCTGTCGGCGATCACCGAGGAGATCGGCAAGCTGGAGGGCCGCATCGACGATCTCCACGATATCGGACTGAAGGAGCTTTTCCTCAAGCATCGCACCGCCAACACCATGGATTTCGTCGTCGGCGCCGAAATCTACAAGCATCTCGAAAAAGTTTCGGACCGCTTCGACGACGTCGCCAACGAGATCAACTCGATCGTGATTGAACAGGTATGAGCATGATCCGGAAAGGTGGATACCGGTTTTCCGAAAAGATCATGCTCGAAAAAGTAACAGGGTAGGGGCCATCCAGTGGACGCCACGCTTGGTCTACCTGTTCTGGCGATCCTGATCGGGGTTGCGCTGTTGTTCGACTTTCTCAACGGACTGCACGACGCCGCCAATTCGATCGCGACCATCGTGTCGACCCGCGTGCTGCGGCCGCACTATGCGGTGATCTGGGCGGCGTTCTTCAATTTCGTGGCCTTTCTGGTGTTCGGGCTGCACGTCGCCAACACCATCGGCACCGGCATTATCGAGCCGAGCGTGGTCGACGCGACCGTGATCTTTGCAGCGCTCGTCGGCGCCATCGTCTGGAACCTGATCACCTGGGCCCTCGGCATTCCCTCATCCAGTTCGCACGCGCTGATCGGCGGGCTGGTCGGCGCCGGCATGGCGAAAGCTGGGTTTGCGGCGGCGGTGTGGAGCGGCCTCACCAAGACGCTGCTGGCGATCGTGCTGTCGCCGCTGGTGGGATTTCTGCTGGCATTGGTGCTGGTCGCGATCGTCTCCTGGCTGTCGGTTCGCTCGACGCCGTTTGCGGTCGACCGCGCTTTCCGCATCCTGCAATTCGTCTCGGCGTCGCTGTATTCGCTCGGTCATGGCGGCAATGATGCGCAGAAGACCATGGGCATCATCGCGGTGCTGCTGTATTCGCAGGGCCATCTCGGCGACCATTTCGAGATCCCGTTCTGGGTGGTGCTTTCGTGCCAGGCCGCGATGGCGCTGGGCACGCTGATGGGGGGCTGGCGGATCGTCCGCACCATGGGGCTGCGGATCACGCGGCTGACGCCGATGCAGGGCTTTTGCGCCGAAACCGGCGGTGCTGCGACCCTGTTCATGGCGACCTATCTCGGGGTTCCCGTCTCCACCACCCACACCATCACCGGCGCCATCGTCGGTGTCGGCGCCGCGCGGCGGGTCTCGGCGGTGCGCTGGAACGTGGCGAGTTCGATCGTCTATGCCTGGGTCATCACCATTCCGGCTTCGGGAATCGTGGCAGCGGCGACCTATTGGGCGGTGGTGCTCCTGAGATAGACCTTCGATAGGCTTTGGGCCGGCTGGTCACCGGCCGGAATATCCCTATATCGAGGGGCGTTTTGCTCCTTGATCCGGCCCGTTTTCCCTGCCAAACGCTCGATTCATGTCCGACATTGCCGTTCCAGCCGAATCGTCGCCCAGGTCGCCGCTTTCAGATGAAGTGGCGCGGCGGCGGACCTTTGCCATCATTTCCCACCCCGACGCCGGCAAGACCACGCTGACCGAGAAACTGCTGCTGTTCGGCGGCGCCATCAACCTCGCCGGCCAGGTCAAGGCCAAGGGCGAGCGGCGCAATACCCGTTCCGACTGGATGAAGATCGAGCGCGAGCGCGGCATCTCGGTCGTGACCTCGGTGATGACCTTCGAGTTCGACGGCCTCGTGTTCAACCTTTTGGATACGCCGGGCCACGAAGACTTTTCGGAAGACACCTACCGTACGCTAACGGCGGTCGATTCCGCGGTCATGGTGATCGACGCCGCCAAGGGCATCGAGGCGCGGACGCGAAAGCTGTTCGAGGTTTGTCGCCTGCGCGACATCCCGATCATCACCTTCATCAACAAGATGGACCGCGAGAGCCGCGACACTTTTGAGCTGCTCGACGAGATCGAGAAGACGCTGGCGCTCGACACCACGCCGATGACCTGGCCGGTCGGCCGCGGCCGCGACTTCCTCGGCACCTACGATATCTCAACCGGCGGCGTGCGCCTGCTGGAAGGCGGCGGCGCCAAGACCGGCGCTGCGCAGCAGATCGACATCGCCGATCTCGCCGGCCGCAACGCCAATCTCGACGTCGGTGAGGTCAAGGACGAACTCGCTTTGGTGTCGGAAGCCTGCAAGCCATTCGAGCTCGAGGCGTTCCGCGAGGGCCATCTGACGCCGGTCTATTTCGGCAGCGCGCTGCGCAATTTCGGCGTCGGCGACCTGCTGGAGGGATTGGGCAAGTTCGCGCCGCCGCCGCGTGCGCAGGAGAGCAATCTGCGCAAGGTCGAGGCGGCGGAGCCGCGCATGAGCGCGTTCGTGTTCAAAATCCAGGCCAACATGGATCCGAACCACCGCGACCGTATCGCGTTCGCGCGGCTGTGCTCGGGCAGACTCAGCCGCGGCATGAAGGCGAAGCTGGTGCGCACCGGCAAGAACATGTCGCTGTCGTCGCCGCAATTCTTCTTCGCCCAGGATCGCTCGGTGGCGGATGAAGCCTTTGCCGGCGATGTCGTCGGCATTCCCAATCACGGCACGCTGCGGATCGGCGATACGCTGACCGAGGGCGAGGACCTGACCTTCGTCGGCGTGCCCAGTTTTGCGCCGGAAATCGTCCGCCGGGTGCGGCTGACGGATGCAATGAAGGCCAAGAAGCTGAAAGAAGCGCTACAGCAGATGTCGGAGGAGGGCGTCGTGCAGGTATTCCGCCCGCGCGACGGTGCGCCGGCGCTGGTCGGCGTGGTCGGTCCGTTGCAGCTCGACGTGCTGAAGGCCCGGCTCGATGCGGAGTACTCGCTGCCGGTGGAGTTCGAAGTCTCCGAATTCCAGCTGGCGCGCTGGATTTCATCCGACGACCGCAAGAAGCTCGATGCGTTCATCTCGGCCAACGGCTCGGGTGTCGCCGACGACGTCGACGGCGATCCGGTGTTTCTGGCCAAGAACGAATTCTACCTCGGCTACACCAGGGAACGCGCCGAAGGCATCGTGTTTTCCCACATCAAGGATGTGAAGAAGAAGGCGTGAGGCGGCGGGGCCCAAGTGCGCTCCATCACCTTGTCGTCCTCCGCGAAAGCGGGGGACCCAGTACGCCGCGGCCTCTCGGCTAATCAATAATCGCCTCGGGAACACTGGATCACCCACGTGTGATGAAGCAATGAACGCGCGGGGATGTGAACGCTATCAGGCTTGATCCCGACCAATGCGGGCGTCAACTATGACCTATAGCTGCGTTCGAGGCTTCGCCCCATGCTCCGGCTTTTCGCCATTTGCCTGATCGGCTTGTTGATCGGAACGAGCGCCGCTGACGCCGGGCGGCGGCGCCAGATCGATGCGACGCCGTTTTCGCATGCGCCGTGCAGCGTGCTGGACGGCCAGCCCTGCACGCCGACCTTCTGCAGCGTGTTCAACCACGGCCCCTGCATTCCCGAGATCTTTCATCCCCTGGGCCAGGACCTGCACCTCACGATCGAAAGCGTGCCGGCGCAGGACCAGGCGGCGAAATACCAGAAGCCCGACCATGACCTCGATACGATCGGCGATCTCTTTGCGGCGCTGCGGTCGTGCTGGACCCCGCCAGCGGCTGAAACCGCGCGCCAGGGCATGCAGATGTCGGTCCGATTTGCCTTCAAGCGCTCGGGCGAGATCATTGCAGCACCCCGGCTGACTTTTTCCACCGCCGGCGTCCCAGCCGATACCCGTAGCCTCTATCTGAAGGCCATCAACGCCTCGCTCGACGCCTGCGTGCCGCTGAAGTTCACCGGCGGGCTCGGCGGCGCGCTGGCCGGGCGGCCGATCGCGATCCGCTATGTCGATAATCGCGAGTTTAAGCGGTCAAGTAATTGATATTCCTATCGATTTTTCGCTAGCGACTCTTTTAAATCTTCGGGGAAAAGCGTTCGGCCCAACTGCGGGCAAGACGTTGTTGTTGGGAGCCGACCAGCAGCCTTCTCATATCGAACAGCGGTAGCAACCAATCTCCTTTGGGATTTGGCGGAAGAATTTAGCGTCGGCCTCTTCCCGGGCCTTTGTCAGTTCTACGGTATCAGTCGTTTCGTCAGTGCGCTCTTCAGTGGCGGCTCCGTATGGTGAGTATACCACTTGCTTCGATAGGCAAGGCCGAGAGCTGTTAGTAACGGGGCGGCTATTGAAGAATTCCGCTGGTCGTTTCCCAAGGATTGGAGGCCGTTGGTGCCTTGTAAACGAGCGTTTGTCCCAGTGGCGTCGGTACCGGCTGAGCGTTGAAGGTCGGCATTTGTGCAGGGATCATTTGGGCGTTTGGCGGGAAACCTTTGGCCACTTGCTCCAGATAACTCCGAACATAAGATGCAGCCTGTCTTGCGTCATCCTCCACAGCCCGACTGTTTTTCAAATAGTTGTAGGCAAACAAGTCGACGCCCCAATCGGCATACTGTTTTGTATGCCATAGCTCATGGCTCAGCCAAACGACTTCATCAATTGTGTCAAAGTCGACTTCCTTGCCGAAGACAATAACGTCGTCGACAGTGACCGCATATTCATTTTCAAATAACTGCTGCGCACCATTGATGATGGCCGGTAGCGATAGCCTTATTTCACCAAACGTATATCGAGCGCGCTGTAGAGTAGACATTGGAATAAACGCCGAAAGTAACTGTATTACTTCCGGCGGCAACGGTTTTGCGTTGCTGGTGTGCTGTTCGCGGGCGGCACGAATGGCTGCGGCTAGGGGCATTGCCACACTAATGAGGGGATCCTGCCCAGCCAGTATTGCAGCCCCTCCGGCGGCAGCTGTGAACGTAAACTCCTGCTGCAACCGTTCGCCCGCAGTAAGTACATCGAAGACTACGGAGGCCTTCTCGCCCCCTACCTGAGCAACAACGCCGCCCGCGACATTCAAGGGCGTAGCGGATATTTTGTGCGCGACGACTGCGACATTTCCGAGCTGTTGGGCGCGTACAGCTATTTCTTTCTTAAAATCCTCCACGGAAGTAGGAGGCTTCGGCAGAGGAATAATAGTGCTTATCACCGGAGGCGGTTGCGGAATTGGAATGGGATGAGAAATTGTCGGCACCGGTGGCATGAACGGCTTAGCTACGTTTGCAAGGTTTTTTAGGAAATCCCCTGCATGACTAGGGTTTGGTATCGCGCAACACCCGGCAAAAACTAACGCTCGCAATTTCGATGACGACATTTCAACTCCCAGGCAATCAAATTTATCCTTACAATGCTCTATTCTGCATTGTATTGTTCATTGAACGCAACTGATTTTACCACTCGTTGGCAGTAATTCGTCCGCTAATAAACCTCGAAGTCCTTCGACTGCTGTCCTTGACTGCTCCCGCTGTGAGTAGTGGCAGTGATGGGCATCGGGTAGAACGCAGGTTGCCGCACTATGATACGGCCAAGGCACTCAATCTCGTGGTCGTCCTTGTCCATTGGATGCTCCTTCGGAGCTTTGCGCTCCGCTGGCTTGTCGGGCCAATCCTCCCACTGATAAGTGCTCAATCTCCCAAAATTGTGCTGCACGCACATGTCGAAGGTATAGAGGGCTGAGGTTGCGGTTCATTGCGCTAGAAGCGCTATGTCGACAATCGCGATCTGGGCAAGCAGGCCGAGAAGCCGTGAGATCCCCGTCATTCCGGGGCGCGCAAAGCGCGAGCCCGGAATCTCGAGATTCCGGGTCTGGTCCTGCGGACCATCCCGGAATGACGGCAAATAATTTCGCGCATTGCAGTTCCGACGTCTAAAGTGATACCCGATTGTGCATAGACCAAGCCGCACAGGGGAGCGAGATCATGGGACTGCTGGTGATGATTCTCGGCCTGGTCCTGTTCCTCGGCGTCCATACGCTGACCACGCAGCGCGAGTTGCGCGCAGGCTTCGTCGCGTCGATGGGCGAGGGCGGCTACAAGATCGCCTATACGCTGGCCTCGGTCGCAGGTCTTGCGCTGGTCACCTGGGGCTTTGCCAATTATCGCGCGACGGGGTGGATCGATGTCTGGAGCCCGCCGACGGCGTTCAAGCACATCACCGTTGCCCTGATGCTGCCCGCGATCATCCTGGTGGTCGCGTCCTATATCCGCGGGCGGATCTACACCACGCTGAAGCATCCGATGCTGGCCGGCGTCAAGCTGTGGGCGGCCGCGCATCTGCTGGCCAATGGCGATCTCGGCTCGATCATCCTGTTCGGCTCGTTCCTGGCCTGGGCAGTGTTCGACCGCATCTCGCTGAAACGCCGTCCCGACGCCGGTGGACCGCCGATCCCGGTCGGCGGTCCCGGCAATGATTTGATCGCAATCGCGGTCGGGGTCGTCGCCTATCTGGCGCTGGCATTCGCGTTCCACCCGGTCGTGATCGGCGTGCCCGTGGTTGGCGTCTAGCGAGACGAATTATGGATTGGTCAGGCCATGACATTCCATCGATGCGGCTCGAGGCGCGCTTCGGCGATCGGCTGGTGCCGGCGTTTTGCGAACGGCCTAGTCATATCCGGGCGATGATTGCGGAAGCCGCTGCCCGTAACCCCGACGGCGAGGCGCTGGTTTGCGGCGAGCGGCGGATGAACTGGCGTGAGGTGATGCTGCAATCGGCGCGGGTCGCGGCCGGATTTGCGCAGCTTGGCCTGGCGCGCGGCGACCGTATCGCGGTGCTGCTCGGCAACCGCATCGAATTCGCGCTGACGATGTTTGCCGCAGCCCATGCCGGCCTGGTGACGGTGCTGCTCTCGACCCGCCAGCAAAAGCCGGAGATTGCCTATGTGCTGACCGATTGCGGCGCAAAGCTCCTGATCCATGAGGCAACACACGCCGACCGTATCCCCGACGCGCGCGACGTGCCTGAACTCACGCATCGGATTTCCGTCGACGATGTCGGCAACGCGCAATTTGCAGCGCTGCTGGCTCACGCGCCGGCAACGCCTGCCGCGGTCGGCGAACAAGACACTGCGATGATCCTCTACACGTCGGGCACCACGGGCAAACCAAAAGGCGCGATGCTGGCGCATTGCAACGTCATCCATTCGGCGATGGTCTTCGTGTCCAGCATGCAGCTGAACGCAGCCGATCGCTCGATCGCCGCAGTCCCGCTCGGGCACGTCACCGGCGTCGTTGCCAATATCATGACCATGGTTCGCTGCGCCGGCACGCTGATCATCATGGCGGAGTTCAAGGCCGCGGAATATCTGAAGCTGGCGGCACGGGAACGCGTCAGCTACACCGTGATGGTGCCGGCGATGTACAATCTGTGTCTGTTGCAGCCGGACTTCGACAGCTACGATTTGTCGAGCTGGCGGATCGGCGGCTTTGGCGGCGCGCCGATGCCGATTGCGACGATCGAGCGGCTGGAAGCCAAAATTCCGGGCCTGAAGTTGATGAATTGCTACGGCGCGACCGAGACGACGTCGCCGTCCACCATCATGCCCGGCGAGTTGACGGCAAAGCATATCGACAGCGTTGGATTGCCGTGTCCGGGCGCCCAGATCGTCGTCGTCGATGCCGCCGGCCACGAACTGCCGCGCGGCGAGATCGGCGAAATCTGGATTCACGGCGCTTCGGTCATCAAGGGCTACTGGAATAACCCGAAGGCGACGGCAGAGAGCTTTACCGCCGGCTTCTGGCATTCCGGCGATCTCGGCTCGATCGATGCTGCGAATTTCGTCCGCGTGTTCGATCGCCAGAAGGACATGATCAACCGCGGCGGCCTGAAAATCTATTCCGCCGAAGTCGAGTCGGTACTGTCGGGTCATCCCGCGGTCCTGGAGAGCGCGATCATCGCCAAACCTTGCCCGGTGCTGGGCGAGCGCGTGCACGCCGTCGTGGTGACTCGTGGAGAGGTCAGCACCGCTGAGCTGCGTGGTTGGTGCGCCGAGCGGCTGTCGGACTACAAGGTGCCAGAAACGGTCGACCTGACGACCGAGCCGCTGCCGCGCAACGCCAATGGCAAGGTGCTGAAACGGCAGCTGCGGGAGGCCCGGACGGAGCGTTAAAATCCAGTCGGTAGCTTCAGCCAGATTGAATGGAATGCGGCTTGCTCTATGTCCGCCTTACCCGATAGCGACCAGGCTTTGCCTCGCAGCACAACTTCGCGATGTGCCAACAACAGACTAACTCACTCAGTTGAATCCGGTCCCAATACTCGAGCGCGCCATTGCGCCATGAGTGCCGCTAAGTCATCGGCTGACATGCCGTACGTAGCTGGGAGAATCGCATTGAAACCCATCGACGTAATCACCCATCGCCCATGCCTCCAACCGTTCAATTGAGTATCGATATACACAACGAGCTTCGTGGGCGAGAACGGCACGCAATACACATCAAGGTTTGTCACGTTCTGCCATAGGGCCGTTCGAACAAAATAGAAGTGCCTTATCCGGAATCCGTCCGCATCCAGCGACAGAGATACTGAGCCCGGTAAAAGAAAAATTCCTAAAACAACCGCACAAGCCGCAAAAAACCAGAGGCAAAACCACGACGTCGCGCTGTTGTCGACCTTCACCAGTACAAAAAATCCAAGGGCTACAAAGCACAGAGAAGCAGCAAAAAATAGAATATATTTCGATCGGATGGGATACAGCGTCAAAGGTCCGGGAAATTGCAAAAATAGGGGTTCATCCATCATTAGGCACCTGACCGCGATGCATCTGCTCAGCACCTGAAACAACTATCGGTTGCTAAGGGTAAATGAACTGGAAATATTCGCTTTGCGTCAGTCGCAGCCGGGTTGAGCTGACAGCACATCAGCCCATGTGCGCTTCGCCCCGAAAGCGGAAGTTTCCAGAGCCGGTTCCGCAAGGCAGTTGGACGCCCGACGGAATTTCGAACCCTTCAAACAAGTTGAAGCGTGTGCTTACAGCTTCGGCGCGCTGCCTTTCGGCAACGCATTACGTTCGCTCTGTTCGGCGATAACCGCATCGTTGTCGATCGCCGCCGCGCTGATGACGCCTTTGACGTCCAGCAGCACGAACTGCGCGATCCCGACCCGGTCGGACGCCGTGCCCGGCACGAGCTGCACGCTGACGACGCCATCGCAATTGGCGCCCTTGGCTTCAATGAGCATGGCGGCGAGCGTTTTCTCTTTTGCCTGCGCGCGCTTGACGACGGCCACGCAACTGCCCCGGATCGTTTCGCCGTTGAGCTTGAGGGCTGCTCTCGGATCGAGCGGCTTGTCGATGGCGTCGATAGCCATCGCTTCCTTGTACTTGGTGCCGGCTGAGACGATTCCGCCGGCGCGATAGATGTAATAGAGGTGCTGATCGCCGACGATGGTGGGCGCGCCGTATTTGCCCATCACTTCCTTGACCATGTCGGCCTTGGTCGGCTGACGATCTTCGGCAAAAGTGAGATTGCGTGCGATGAGATAGGCGCGATTGGCGCTCGCGGGCGACGAGAAGCTGGCCGACAGTACCTCGCCGTTCTGGCCCTGTCCGGGCGGAAGGCCGAAGTTGAGCGTCGTGATGAAGCTGATCGCGGTGCTGCCGAATTTCTGCTGCTGGATGTCCTTGGTGGCGTTGGCGCGTCCCTTGAAGAAGGATTCGAGGATGGCGCGCGCGGCTTCAGCGGTTGAATCCGACGCGATGCCCAGAATGTCCGGGTGCAGT
>Ga0307510_10005185_pt1 | contig 15490 bp, 13 predicted proteins | sample 12_EM_MG_FD_207224 | JGI IMG/M metagenome (GOLD analysis project Ga0307510, IMG submission 207224) | Populus trichocarpa ectomycorrhiza microbial communities from riparian zone in the Pacific Northwest, United States - 12_EM | ecosystem: Host-associated > Plants > Roots > Unclassified | place...
TATTATAAAAATAAAAACCCCCCCCCCCCCCCCCCCCCGCGGCAAATTACAACGAATAAGTTTATATATATAAACTAAAATTGCTCCGGGGAATCACTATGGAATGGAAATTCTTTTTTTGTTACCATGCCTTGTGTTATCTTTCAAGCATTTTATATTTTTATAATTAATTTTTTTTAATTTTATCATCGAATATTGTGTTTATTGGAATTTGAGACTGATAATTTGTTTCAATTAACTTGTGGGGTTATTATAATATAAAAAAAACAATATGATGTTAAATTAATGGTGTTTGGCATAATAGAATTCATTTTTATTGTTTATAAATAATTAAAACTTTAGGGACCATATCAAATGATGAAACAAAAAATGCAGCCTCTTTTTATTTATTTGCTCACTCTATATGAGACAGGTTTTAAAATAAGTCCTTAATTTTTTGTTTTTCCATTTTGGTCCCTTTTATGTTAGAATTTTAATTTTCAATCCAAAACTTCATTTTATTTTCATTTCAATCCCTAAATTTAAGAGATAAAGTTGTCTATCAATCACTATACGCCAACAAAATGAGTTATTTTGATGTCAATAAATTCTATTAGATCCATCAAGGTATTTTTTAGCTTTTATCTTGCTGGAAAAATAAAAGATCATGGAGGAGAAATAATTTTTTTTCGATTTGATTTTATATTTTTTAATTAATTTAGAGGTGTTTTGTAACAACGTAGATATTTAACAATCCTTTGAGCCTTTAGCTCAAGGGAAAACAGGGAATTTGTTTTTATATATTTGATATATTGACTTTATATTACCATTTAGAATAACAACATTCATATTAATTTTTTAAATTCATTCTAATAAACTTTATATGTTCAATTTCTAACAGAATTTCAGCAGAATTTTCTCTATCTAAATCTCTAACAATTTCACCTCAACTTATTATTACTAGGCTCTTTTGTGTTGATTCTTGATTAGGGATGGAAAGTATAATATTCAAAACCTTGCTGCAGAGTGAAAAAATTGACTAAAATATAAGATGGTTAGGGTAATATTCAAAAACTGTTCTCATCACATGAATTATTAGTTATTAGCTATTTCAAATCTGTTCAGAGAAGGGAATTTAGATTTCCTGCCTTTAAACCCAGACCGCAATTGATTAACCTTAAGAACATCCTGGTGTAACAACATGGCATTCTTTTACATATCTACAATCAAGAGTTTCACGCTTTAACTAGACATAATCGCATGAGCTCATGGTCGGTTGTATAGCAGGCACCGAGTGAAGTTCATAACGATGTCCCTGCTCTATGTGGTAGAGTAACAAAGAAAACTCCCAGTTCCAGTGAAAAATCAAAATTTGTTCGGTTTCTTTAAGAAACTTACCCCCTTGATGACTGACTCCGGGAGTAGGAAGATGTTAGCACCTGCACCAATATGATGGCTAATCAGAAGTTGCTGATTTCTTACGGACACTAACATGTGCTTAAGGGTAACCTATCATGGCTCTGGTGCTTTAGAAAGTAGTCATTCATGCAGTAAGATGGTTAGCATAATTGTTAGGGTTCACATCCCTTTTTACTTTGGTTACTGGAAACAGAAATGCAAAATCGTTGAACCTTCTGGGTTCTGACTATTACCAAGTTATTGTGATTCTGAGTCCTCAGAACTGTCATGTTATAGTACCTGAAATGTCTTCGGTCCCTTCTTGAGTAGATAACCAGCACTGTTTAAGTTATCCACAAACGTGTCGATATCTGGAACTCTTAGGCCAATTCTGTCTGCTAAACTGTATATTTCCTGAAATAAAACAACACATGTTTGCATGAATTTTATAGGAAACTAATCTTTGTTAGAAATGGAAGAAAAAACGATTGTCCATACAGAAATTGAAAAGGTATCTTTTCGCTGCAACTCTGACTGCCTATTGAGGGCACTTAGAAACCGTTTTGCTTCCTTTTGTTGACTCATCCCCCCACTTCGACCAAAATCTACAACGCCGTGCTCATCTACATATTTATCATACAGGGATTCTTTCATTATTTCAACCACATCCTGCAAGGCATATGCTAAAAATGAAAAATCGATCCAAAATTCATTAAGTAGTTGTGACTAAAAACTACAATTGTCTTAAACTTAAAACAAACCAAGTACTGGTCGAGTGCAAAGCTTCAAGTCCTTTAGATAGCACTGTTATCCACATTATTTTCAAATAAACAGGTTCTGGTCAACATTTTAGGGCTTGAGAACACATCTAAAGCGGCAGAGGTAAGAAAATTAGGGCTTCATGACAAAGTGTAACAATATTTTTGTCTTCCATTTTAGCAAACTCCGCTATGTTTTGAAGGAGTTTCGGGCTCTAAATCGGATTTATTGCTTTTGTCTATTTCAAGATTTATGTGAAGGTCCCACAAACAGCAGCATGGTTATGTAGAACTCTGCAAAGGCCCTTTGCTAACTTCAACAAGTACCAAACAGTTCACTGGTCTAAAGTTTGAACTCAACTAGAAAATGGTGTTAAAAAGAACTCGTAATATCAACCAAAACTGACCGTTGCATCTTGGGCTGTTACTTCTTCTCTCAACTCTAGCCGAGCTCGAGCTTCAGCCAGCCTCACCAAACTTTCCAGTTGCCTTGCTGTTATTGGTGTACAATCAGCTGATGTATTGTGGTCTCTAAGCTGCAAGTAGAACTTCTGTAGTATTTCTGCTGCTGGTTTTGACATCCTATGTCAACAAAATCAAATAAGTTTGCATTTGTAGTTGCAAACTAGAGAATATATGAAATCTCTCAGTTTAGAGATCACAAAAAAACCACCTAGGAAAGACATAAGTTCTAGCATAAGCAATATATTTGCGAAGAAGTGGACCAGGTAATGGAGCAAAATCAGCATCCTTCTTTGGGTCCAGTCTTAACCGTGAAACCAAGGATCCATTTCTTACACTCATATCTATGCCTCCATGCAGTGATGCTGCATTTTTGCATGATCAGAAGGCATAACTTGTTAGAATATAAAACTCCACTTTGGTAAAATAGATTCATCGGTGGGAAGAAGCACTACCTTACTCAGTGCCCCACCCCCCACAAACCACCACCAAGTGAAATAAGGAGAAAAAGAAATAGGAAGGCTACCTGTCCGTAACTTTTTGGCTGCTTGTGAATATTCTCCATATCCAGCATGAAGCTGCAATAGAGACGCTTTTGAGTCTGTCATATCATTAAATGCATACGAACTCAAAGATTATCTTTTTAATCTGGCCCTGGAGACAGTGATAGTTTTAACAAGCAATATTTTCCATTGTTTGAAAAACAATATAATTACATGCCAAGAGCATGTGATTTACGCTGCAATTAAAATGCTGAAAGAGTAAATACAAAACATTCAACGTGGTGAAAATAAAAATACATGCTTATTCACTTCTAACACGTCTCATATCAAAACTCTTCGAAATTGATCTCATTTCCATGGCATTTGTGCTCAGACAGAGAGTAGTAGACAACAGATGGTCTGTTGGCACAACTTTTAATGATACAGAACAGACTCACCTTGAATGTCATAGCATGTTTTCAATGCAAAAGAATGCACTACCATATGCCAGACAGGATAACTTACTGATATGATGTGATCTGAGACTCGTTTATCCAGCACTTCATCAGGTTTGTCAAGTAATATGAAAACCAAATCAAACCGTGAGAGAAGAGCAGCACTCATTTTCAAGTTCTCATTCACTGTCTTTGCACGGCTGCAATATAGATTTCAGATGTAATCAACATATCCATGTGAGAAAGCTATAGTATGCAAGCATCTATATGATTACCATCAAGCAAGATTAAAAAACTAGGGATGTATTAAGAACAGAAAATGCCTAATCTTTGAAGTGTCATATTTTTGCCATATCAAAGAACATTTTCTTAAATATTATAGCTTAAAGATGCATGGTCAAAACAAAGAATTACCATAGATGAAAATTTAGAAATTATTACTTGTAATGACCACCAACAGGATTTGCCGCTGCTAAAACAGAAGTTCGTGCTGATAAACTTGCAAGGAGACCAGCCTTAGCAACAGAGACACATTGCTGCTCCATAGCTTCTAGAAGAGACTGTGGTAAAATGGCAAACCCAATATAATTCTAACCTGGTCTTTGAGATCAATGTGATCAAATCCAAAAATTGGCAAGTGGTCAGCACAAACCTGATGTTCTGCAGACATTTTATCAAATTCATCAATACAACAGAGTCCACTGTCGGCGAGCACCATTGCCCCTGTTTAAAGATACAATTGTTTAGTGATTTGTCATTGAATAATAACTAACGGCAAAGATAGTGAAGAAATCTTTGGTCACCATGCATACCTAATATATGAACAATGCAGATACAATGAAACTCATAATTCTTTATATGAATTACTTCCTTCCAACGTTTAGCTTCATGGTTCAATTACAGCCACAATAATAGCATTCATTTCATTGCAGTGCATTATAAGGAATTCCTAGTACTTGGATATTTTGAGTTTTGAAGGGTTCCTCTATATTTTAAACCACTTATGTAACAATGGAAATAAAAAATTTCCAAGGCAATGCCAACAATTTAAAGAGAAATCACTCTTCAATCAGTTTCCTTCATAATCACCAAGGCTGTGTTTGTTAGGATTGTTAGGAGGGATGGTTGGGACAATGGATGAGGGGGGATAGATGACGTAAATTCCTTATTTGGCACCATGAACTGAGACCAAACGAAGGAAAGGAAAAATCCGTCCTCATTTGTGATCTACAATCTGTCCAATTTGGGCAAATTGGCTTCCATCTTTGCCCTCCTTGTTAGCCAAACAACTAGATGGATGAGTTAACATCCATCCTTTCTCCTTTCCATCCTCCCACTTTACCATATCCATCCTTCCTCATTCCATCTTTTCAACCAGAAAAACACCAAATGTACCTTATACACCCCCCCCCCCCCAAATGGATCTCACAGCCGAATACTACACAGGTCAATATCATTTTGAACCATACAAAGTTCCGGGACACAAATTTACTTAACCTGTAGATCCTATGTCTCATCTTATATAAATAAACGCTGCAAAAAAAAAAGAATAATAATTCAATTTCTAGAAATTTGTTGTTCGTTACTACCTCTCAAGTGCAACCGCACATGGTCACATTTCAATGGTAAATCATGATCCTGATGATAAGTAAATCATAGATTTTTCACAATCATAAAGCTGCAAATTAGGCAATCAATACATCATAATTTGATCAGTTAAGAAGCAATCAACTACCAGCCTCAAAAGCATAGTCACTTGTCTTGGCATCCTTGACCACAGCTACAGTGAGGCCAGCATTAGTTGTAGCGTTGCCACACACATAAATGCCACGTGGACAAACAGCTGCTGCTGCTTGCAGTAATTGACTCTTGCCTAGTCCAGGATCACCTAAAAATGAGAATTAATGTTTGTCAAGTCCATCCTCTCTTCCTGTGCACCCCCCCCTATTTGCAAAGATGTTTTGCATTCTAATCTAGATTTTGTCTAAGCTCTAAAGGATAAATTTCTTTAATATAAACTGATAAAATTAGAAGCATACCAACAATTATAACATGGATGTCTCCTCTGACAGGGACCTTATTCGGATCCATTGAATGCTTCCGGACACCTCCAAACAGTGCTAATGTTATCCCCGCTGTTTAAGGAAAAAAGAAATTAGAAGTATACATAACTTTGTTGTTGAATTTAAATACAATGATTAGGAACCAATCAAATTTACTACCTGAAAAAACTAGGTGGTTCATACTTAGAGACTGCAAGGAATTGCATTATTCAAGACTCGATAGCAGATTTTACAGAAAAGGATACCATTGAAAAAAACTAGTATTGGAGAACAGAAACAGTGGAATATCAGAAACTTCAAAGATAAATACAGCAAATTTACTAGTGATTTAGAAAGTTGTTTTATTTTTCCAGCACAAGCACAAAGATTGGGAAATAGGAGTGAAGACCTTCACACAGCACATTCTACATTTCCCAAAAACAGAAAAGATGCTGGAGACACTGGTGAAAATGAATCAGAATAAAATTAGGGGGTCACTTTAACACACAAAAGTTTGAAATACCTTTAACAAGCTCGTGTCCATAGATAGATGGACATATTGACTGAAGTATTTGCCGGAAGATATCTGAACCATGTTCTTCTGAGAACTTCACAATAAATTCCAGATCTCGTGGAGAGAATGAGAACAGATCAGACAGTTCTGTAGCTCTTGCATTACATTTGGAATCTTGCAAATTGTCAGATGTAGATTGCAACTTCGAGTTTTTTATAGAGACCACTTCTAGATACAAATAATAAAATCCTTGATTTTTGTTTTTTGATTTTCCTGAAAGTATTAAGGCTTGCAGAAGGCTATATTAGCAACTGGAAATAGTTTCAATTAAGTGCACTAGAGTTAAATACTCATGTATCAATCATAAAGAATTATGCATACACACGTGAATAGACTGTTAAACAAAGCAATACTGCAGCATAAATCACTACGGTCAACCAGTGTTCTAATCTCAATTTGCGGATCTTTATGCTTTCCACCAGTGCAAATCTTCAGAGAAATGTTATGATCCTAAAATCTCAAGAAAATTCTTAAGCTTAAGCTAATAAGGAAATGATATAGTCTCGTTATTGAAACAGCTATATGATAGTGTAACAAAATAGAAAAAAGAGTTCCATGTCACATTGTAGGATTGCTTTAGCAGAGATCTACTGATCACATTTTATATCTTTGTTTAGGGACTGCACATAGAAACAGTTTTCTTGGAACTGATACCATCTTTATGGTGTAATCTATCCATAACTCTGTCATGAAAATAGGAGAAATAATTATCTTTTCCAAAAACAGAAAGTGGGTCGTGGTCTAGAAATTTGAGTGTTCAATCAAATATCAAAACTTGTGAGCATCTCTTTTGATCAGTGGAACATCAGTTCTCCTGTATATAAATTAAACAGATGGTGATGGCTAAGCAGTATCACACGAAATAGCAATTTTATTTTTGATGAAGCTCAAAAACTGTAAATAGAAACAGCCACTATTTAGTTTCTACAATTCTCATCGTTTTGGATTCTCTGTTTACTGGTACATGTAATTCCTGTAGTCATTCATATGTCAGAAAAGGAAGCCTATAATTTCTTCATGAACTTCATAGAGTGAATATATATATAACAACAGCTAAAGTGGTTGCGTTAGGACCGACAATAGAGATGCAAATCATGCCACCAAATGCATATCATGTCCAAGAGGGTATGCATTCTTTCCAGTGGTAAAGAATCTTCTTTATTTTTTAGGCATCCTCTCGGCAATTTTTTGTTATGATATAATGCACATAAGATGTTTTTTATGTAAGGGCACTAAGATTGGTGCTCACTCCGGTGCTTATAGCTTTGTGGATCTAAATCACCATCTCGTCATTAACCACAAAGTATCAACAATGATCATGCACAATTCCATGTATGATGATGGAATACAGTGGCACATGGGTGTCAAAGAAATCCTTTTATCATACCTCCTCCTGTATCCAAATTGCTATTGAATGTTTTTATAATGCCAGTGACAGTCACCACATCTCCAGGGATGCATGCATCAACAAGATCTTCAGTCAATTCGCATTCCACTGTTCGTGGCACCCGTCCTTCTTCATGATCTTCAGGTCTTAGTAATTCCTGTAGCCTGATGAAGACCACATGTTTTGAGTGGAAAAAAAAACAAAGACAGCAACATATTCTTCATTTTAAGGGGACAAAGGAAATCCTTCAAGGGATAAATTGAAGTATGCTTTGCATCACTGCGCTTACCTTATTTTCTGAAAATCTATGGCTCTAGCAGAAGATCTAATTGGATTGAAAGTTCTGCTCTTGCACCCATTTAAAGAGCAAACAGTTGGTGGTGAAAATTTTCCATCAGGAAATATACGTAAAATGCTGTATTTGCACTTCGCACAGTTGAAATTCATTTGTACCACTAGTGGCCTCACATTGCTAACTTTAACCACACTCCCCCGCACAGATACAAGCTTGTCTGTCATGTCACCAAATGATATGCCATTCATATATTTCCTCATCCAAGTCTGGGGGCAAAAAAAAATGCATACATAAAATTAAACTTACCAATATATGCTGCTTTTAGGTTCTTCAAAGCAATCATAGATTCAGGGTAGTTGTGAAGACGGATGTTTATCTTCATGCCATCATCTAAGAAGTTGTCCTCGCATTTGCTCAAAAACACCTATTCCAATTCATTAATAAATTTCCTTGAACCAAAAAAAAATTGAAAGAAACCTCCAAGCATTATCCACTACTGTCAGTGTGTACCTTGTGAACTGCAGCCCCCATGCACGAGAGAGCTACTTTAGGTTTCTCTTCTAAAGTTGCATAGAATTCCTCAAGTTCACGTATATTTTGAAATTGTTGAAAATCAATAGACAAATAGTACGCTCCATTTTTATCCTTTACCTGTTCACGTAATTCAAACATCAAATTCCTAAATTTACTGATAATCCATAAACAAATCCGACCACTGCAACTCAAAAACCTAACGAGAGGTTCAAACTTATATAATAGACAAAAAAAAACATTTAATACTAGCTAAGAATGTCAAAACAAAAACAAAAGCAGCAGCCTAAAAAAGTAAAAACCTTATTTTCTTCCTCATTTTTCTTTTATTTAAATCATTTAAATATTAAATTAATCGCAATAAACCTCCCTTTTTCACTTAACTAGTCACCATCATTCTATAATATGTTCCTATATCCTTACAATTAATGAACGCCTTCTACGATTCTATAAAGAAATTAATAATTAAACAGCTTTTAGATTTCCAATTTCTAGGAAGCCAAAGCTAGTTCAAGAACAATTTCTCATAATATAGTGCTAATTATACAAATCAAAGGAAAGACATAGAGAGGGACCTGAGAAGCGAGATCCTCACCAGGAGGAGTATTGCTAAAGAAGTGAATGAGATGACAAGTGAGCATCAGCTTTTCTTCGTCGACAGCCAACTCGTTTGAAGGGCAGTATGTGGCCAATATGTTAACGACGTCGTCGCTTGCGTAGTGGTGGTGTTGCTTCTTTCTGCTCGCGCTCTCTCCATGTGTTCCGTACATCGCCGATCGGTAAGAGAACCGACCGTTGTTCTCCGCCGATAAAATGTGTTATGTGTGCGAAAATTCTCCTCTCGTTTTGGCGGGATACAGAGAAGGGAAACGAAACGAAACAAAGTGGGCTTTTGGTCATGGGTTATTTATCGGGCCAATGCAATTTTTGGCAGATGGCTTACACGTGGAGGGCCGATAAGCCAGCAGCATCCCTCCTGGTCTATGACTAGCCACCAGAAACGAAACAGGTTTTAAAAACAGACCGTCTGATGTCCTCCACGTGTCAAGTCTAAACAATAAACAGTGCCCAAGATAAAATAGCCCGTCAGGTTACCAAAAAGTCAGGCCCCTCGCCTTACTCTTCAATATTTATTTTTTCTTTCTCCACCCCTCTCTCTATGTAACAAACTACACAAGCTCACAAAGCTGAAAGAGAGTGACAAAAAGGTACTTGTTTCTCTTCTTCTTCTTCATCTTCTTCTTCTTTTTCCCAACCTATTCTTTTCGGTTCATTTATGTGTTAAAAGCTGAATTCTTGTTCATTTCTATTCATTAGGTTTTCTATAAATAATGAAATAGTTTGGTTATGCTATTGCTAGGGTTTATTGTTAAATGTCTGCAAATCTTGACAGCATCGACTTAAACTCCGACGTACTTTCCGGTGAACCAGAAAACGATGTTAAGGGGTTTAATAATGTCTCTGAAGTAAGGACTAAGGTGGGTTTATCTTCTGATGCGGAAGCCCTAATAGACTCTGGTAAGAATGGTGAGGGTCAGAAGCAGGAGGCTGTAATAGATCAAGTTAAGGACTTTAAAGGGGATTATGACTTGAAGGAGGTTGCTGTTGGTGGGATAGGCAGGGAGGGAAAGATGGATTCTGCTGATAAAAGTGTTGATTTGGAAGGGGAAAATGGGTCTGGAAGTGGTGTTGACGATGGCTCTGCACAAGAAGTAGAAGTAGCTGAAACAACTGTAGCACACTCAAGAAAAGTAGAGGGAGAAAGTTCATTTAAAATCGAGGAGGAAGTGAAGGAGGGGGATTGTGGCGTAGCAAGTTCTAGTTCAGTCGGTGAGGATGATATCCAAGTGAAAAGTGCTGATGTGAAAGTGAAAGTAGACAATGCGAATGACTTATCGCCTCACAAAGAACCTGGAAATGTTTCACCAAAGATTAGTTCTGAAGGTGTTGAGAGTCAGGTCATGGAAATCGATGATGAACGAGGTAAGGACTCTGAGTCTGAAAATGAGGATGCCGCTGCTTTTGATGAAGGGGTTTTGCAGGAAAATGAGAACCTTGAGTCCAACGAGTCAAATCTTGTTGTGGATGTAGTCGCAGATGGGAATGCTACAGGTGATGTGAATACAAAAATGGCTTCCAAAGAAGCAGGATTGAGTGTTGGTGATCTGGTATGGGGTAAAGTGAGGAGCCATCCCTGGTGGCCCGGGCAAGTTTTTGGTCGTAGTGATGCGTCAAAGAAGGCTAAGAAGTATTTTAAAAAGAATAGTTATTTAATAGCATACTTTGGGGATCAAACTTTTGCTTGGAATGAGGTGTCAAAGATAAAGCCCTTCCGATGCAACTTCTCACTATTGGAGAAACAGAGCAATTTGGAGGATTTTCATGATGCTGTTCATTGTGCTTTGGATGAGGTTTCTAGACGGGTAGAGTTTGGGTTGGCTTGTCCATGCATGCCTGGGTATAGCAAGATAAAAACTCAGATAATTGTCAATCCTGGAATCCGGGAAGAATCTTGTAGAAGAGATGGTGGGGATAGTTTCTCAAATGCTGCTTGTTTTGAACCCCCAAAACTTATTGAGTATGTGAAAGAATTAGGCCAATTGCTGTTAGGTGGAATTAACATATTGGAGTTTGTAACAGCACGATCCCAATTGTTGGTATTCAATCGTTGGAAGGGTTATTCTCACCTGCCTGAATTCCAAATCCTTGGTGAACTTCTAGAGAGTGATGCAGAGATTCCACAATCAGCAGAAGTTAAACATGGCAGTGAAATGGTTGAAAATACTGCAACCAAGGTTAAAGGTGAGTCTGTATCCTCTGGAAAGGAGAAGCCAAAAAGTGCAGATCACTCTTCACGCAAGCGTAAGCACATTTCTGGGGATAAGGAACATCCAAGCAAGAAAGAAAAAAGTTTGGCTGACCTTATTGCTGAAAGGCGCTCATCAGCTGCTAAAGCTAAATGTAGTTTGGATGGTGAAGCTACTGGCAAGACGACTACATCATCCTCTGGTAAGAAAAGGAAGGCTGTTAAATCTATTTCTGATGATTCAATGATGAAACAAAGCAAAAGTCCTTCCTCATCAGGGGTTGATAATGGTTCCTCGCAGCCTAAGAAAACCTATAGAGTTGGAGAAAGTATCCTCAGGGTTGCAAGCCAACTGAATGGATCGACTCCTATACTCAAATCTGTTAATGGAAAATCTGTTAATACAACTTCTCGTAAAAATGCAAAGAAGACTAAGAGCCAGGAGAAGTCTACCTCTGGAAAGAGTAAAGGTAAAATGCTGTTTTCAAGAATGAATGATTCTGATGGGGAATGATTTTTAAGATATTTTTCATGGGAAATTTAGAGATTATATAATAGTTTCTTGTATTGTATTTCTTTATGGGAAAATCCAGTCGTTTTAGGCTATTATAAATTTAGTGGTACTTTGGGTCTTATTCTGTTTAGAACTTTATAATCTTTCCTAAATTATTGATAATTGAATTTCGGCTATCTTTCTTCTCCCTTACTTCGTCTACTCCTCTGGCTCTTTCTCCCCCTCTCATCCCTGATTTCTCTATTCCTATCTTTGTCCACATCAGCTTCGCCTGATGAGTTGGTGTCACAGCTTTGCTTGGTTGCCAGAGATCCTATGAAGGGATGCAACTTCCTGAAATCTGTAGTTAGTTTCTTTGTGAAATTCAGGAATTCAGTTTGCATTAATCCACTCAATTCACAGCAGCATGTACAGTCCTCCCTGGAACATATTTCTGGTGGTGATGTTGGAGAATTATCAACCATAGTAGAAACTCAAACTACTGATTCAGAGCATATGAAAGATTCTCATTGGACTGACAAGATGACTCAAAGCAATCCTAAAGGTCAATCATCTCATGAGAATAAGAATGAAGCAAGAGAAATTCCAGAGGAGACTCCAACCAAAGACGGCATTCCGACCTTCAGAAAACAATCAGCTGTTCAGTTGGAACCCAATTTGGAGTGTGAACTACACATTGCTGGTGGAATTCTTGATTTGGGAGCAGGCAAGCCCATAGATCACTTGGAAGGGAAGCGTAATGATGATTCCTCCCCATGTCCAACAGCTTTGATTCTAAACTTCACAGACTTGGATGCAGTTCCTTCCGAGACAAATTTGAACAGGATATTCAGCCATTTTGGACCTTTAAAGGAAACGGAGACTCAGGTGCTGAAGAAGACCAAACGTGCTAAGGTGGTTTTCTGCAGAAGCGCTGATGCAGAAACAGCCTTCAGCAGTGCTGGGAAATACAGTGTCTTCGGACCTTCACTTGTCAGCTACCGCCTCAAGTATATTACTTCCACAAATTGTAAATCTTCTCCTAATGCAACAAAGCGCAGCGAAAAAGATGCATCATCTACGGAGGAAATAGCAATTGATGCTTCAAGCTCCCACTCCCTTGAAGCAGATCCAAAGTAATTTTGGGTATTCATACCACGAACATGAATGTAGTTCTTAGTGCTTTCTTCAATTCCCCCCCCCCCTCCCTCCTTCTTTTCCCTTTTTTACTATCTCATATTGGATCTGATAGGCGACACCACTAGTCGGAGTAAATACAGTTCGAATGCTAAAATTAGGCTGAACGGTGATGGAGGCACTATTAAGGAAGTTACGAGGAAGTATAGTGATATAATTGGTCCATCTTGCTTACTTTTCAGTTTCCTTATAGAGAGAGAGAGAGAGAGAGAGAGAGTTTTCATTCAATTAGGTTGCATTTCCATTTATATCATGCTTTCTAGTTTCTTGAAAGAGTGACGGAGGGGCAATTAGCAGCCATCGGTTTATATTTCTTTCTGCTTCACTCCAATTTCCTTGCGTATGTAAGTTCTTGTGTGGCCGTATGCGGTTAAGCTTTGCTTCTGTTGTTGTCGTTCACTACCACGGCTTGCGTTTGGAATGCATCGACGTGCGACAGTGTATCTGAGGTGTCGTGAAATATCCTGATATTAAATAAAAAGTTGATATTACAAAAGAAAACTCTAGGTTATAGTTTAAAAATAAAAATAAAAAACAAGTATCCAAGTTAACACAAGAAAAAAACACTACTCTTTATTTTTTACTATTCATAAGCACAAAAAATTCATTCCGATCCTTGAAATTTTCACGTATTAACCATGCCATTAGCCATGAACTTATGTTTAGTTTAGAGGTGAACTTATGTTTAGTTTAGAGGTAAGCGAGAAAACCGAAAAAAAATACTGAAAAAATCGAACCGTGAAAAAAAACTGATTAAACCGATTAAAATTTTAAAAAAACTGACCGGTTCGGTTCTGTTCTGGTTTTATAAGCCTGAAACCGAAAAAACTGAACCGGAAAAAAACAGAGCAAAACCGGAAAAAAACTGAGCCAAACCGGAAAAACTGAAAAATCAAGTCAAACCGGTTTGAACCGGTTTTTGTCCTAAAAACCAAACCGAACCGAAACCGGTCGGTTTGAACCGGTTTCGGTTTTTTAAAAAAAAAATCGGTTTAGTTACTTTTTTTTTTATAAAAACCAAATCGAATAAAAAATGATCACCCCTAGTTTAGCCTCTTAGCCATATTTCGATCGCAAAAATACCATCATGGTATTAGTAGGTTAGTCTTGAAGAGTGAAGTTTAATAAATGGTCTAAACCGGTTTGAACCGGTTTTTGTCTTCAAAAACCAAACCAAACCGAACCGAAACCGGTCGGTTTGAACCGGTTTTGGTTTTTTTAAAAAAAAAAATTAGTTTGGTTTTTTTTTTTTTTATAAAAACCGAATCGAATAAAAAATAATCACTCCTAATTTAGCCTCTTAGCTATATTTCAATCGCAAAAATACCATCTTGGTATTAGTAGGTTAGTCTTGAAGAGTGAAGTTTAATAAATGAATTTTTTTCTTGAATATGTCATAAAAAAAGTATACTGTGACTCATAAAGTTGCTTTTAATTCAATTGGATTTTGAGGTCTTTAATTAATTAAAAGATGTTTTGGAATTGAAAATAAATTTTTTGAGATTTCTATAATATTTATAAAGGTGTTCTCTAATGACAACAAGTGAAAATTAAGGATTTAAAAACTTGAATCCTGATTTTTATTTTTTTTTAATCTCTGATAGTTGGAGTTTGACTTAGAAGAAGACATCAGTTGTTTAAACAAGTAATGCATCATTTGTTTTATTAGAAAAAATCGGTTAACGACATATCATGTTGTCCATCCATTGAAAAAAAAGTTAGATGGGCAGTCCTAACCTTTCAATCATATACTTGTCTGAGTTTTTTTTTCTAAAGTCAAATGCACGGGTTTGTTCTTCTGAGCTCATGGCCACCTAGTTTTTTTTTTATTAAATATCTCATTTAACATTTTTTTTCCTTTTTAGATCTTGAAAAAAATATATCTTTAAACAAATTTATTAAAATAATATTTAAAAGATTATCTAATTATATCTAGGTTGTCAATTCCGTTCTATTTCGCCCGAAATGATCGAAACATTCCATATCAATTTAAAAAACGGAACAAAACGGAACAATTTTCATCTCATTTTAAATCTCGGTCTGTTCCGGATTTTTTAGCTAAATTTCGGTCAGAATTTTTCAGTTTCATTCCACATGTTCCGTTCTGCTCTTGAAAAGTCATTGAATCAAATTGAATCTTGTTCAATTTCATTAATTGAACCACCCAAGTATAAAAAACTATTTTTCATTACTATTTCCAATAACAATGATATTAATTTTTTAAAATTAGATTTATCACTAATATATACGGTTTATATTCATGTTGTTTTTTTCAAGTTTATACTTTGTAGGAATTTGAGCAAAACAATGGATGCTTTAAATTCCATTAGCCTTGATAACATTGGCCTAACTTTATATTTAAAATATTTGTGTTAACACATTTTACTTTCATAATATTTTGATATTTTGTTTAAGTTGAATTATTTTAAGTTAAAGATCTATTTAATCTTAACTATTTAGAAATATTTTAAATTTTGAAATTATATTTGTTTGACATTATGTTTGTATTGCATAATTTATAATTAATTTATCTTGAATTTGAATTATATATATATATATATATATATATATATATATATATAAAATAAAAACACAAAAACAAAAAAAAAAAAAAAAAAAAAATAAAAAATA
>Ga0307510_10005186_pt1 | contig 15489 bp, 24 predicted proteins | sample 12_EM_MG_FD_207224 | JGI IMG/M metagenome (GOLD analysis project Ga0307510, IMG submission 207224) | Populus trichocarpa ectomycorrhiza microbial communities from riparian zone in the Pacific Northwest, United States - 12_EM | ecosystem: Host-associated > Plants > Roots > Unclassified | place...
TTGTCATGGAAGCCTCCCTTTTTCGTACTATTGCTGTACACACAATGGTCAGGGGCAACCACCAATGGTCGGTACATGTCGGATGGTCAGATTGTTGATTCACCCTCTCCCTCAGTTTCTACACCTTGAATACTACTTCAAACATTTATTCTATGCTATTCCAGCACCCAAAATCTAATTTTGCAGATGGGAAACCAACTATTTGAGGTTTCCCATGTCTTTAGAGGTCGTCACCCCTTGTCACACCCACTGAGTCAGGTGCGCAATTGTAGCGGACCGTGACAGGTAGAGTCACGTCCCATAAAAGGAGCGTTTCCGGAAGTTTGGTTTTCACTGCGACAGCTGTCAGACTACTGTCAGAATTTTGTACTCAGCAGAATAAAACGATCTCGGAAAATTTAATGTAAGAAAAACAAACATAAAACACATGCCGCTAAGGCACGTTGTTGATGAGTTGAGTGGGGGCCCGGAAAGTGCTTTTTGGGGAGATCCCTACATGTGCAAGCCTTGAATCAGCAGAGGAAGGGGGTGCGGATGCGGGCCCGGTGGAAGCAGCCGAAAGTCGCGAAGGCGCACCTGCGGGTGCAGTGCTTGAGGGGGGATGTGCAGCCGGGGCCACCGCGGACGGATTTGCGCAAGTGGAAAGGCGTGTAGTGGGGTTGGCCGGTGCAGCGGAAGGGGACGCGCGGTCGGGGGCGAGCACAGCGGGGCGAATGCGCATGATGCCGGGTGCCTGGCAGTGCCCGGCCCTTCCGCCTTCTCAATGAAATATCGACTTGTACAATATTTGGTGTCCGCGTCATGCGTCTCGACAATCGGACCGCTTCGTGCCACTGATATTATTAATTTTTGCGGCAAAAAAAACTTGCACTAACACAGAATCGAACCAACGACCCGCCCCGCCTAGTGTTGCCACGGTCCGGTCTGGTCCGGTCTGGTCCGGTCCAACGTCGGTCCCACAATCAAATCAGTCCAATCTGGGACTGGACTGGAATTTGATCGGTCCATGCGGTCTGGACTCGGCAGACCATCAGGGACCGTCCCAAATACCTAATTTGGGCATCAAGAAAACCGGCAATGGCGATTTCCCTGTGGCCTTTCAGTTTTGTGCCAAATTATCCTCCGTTACATTGGCACTCTATAATGTGCTGTTCCCCTACATTGCTACATCATATATGACTATAATATGCTTCTCCTCTGCAACAAACCCCTTTGGGGATGTTTCCACTGCTGGTGGTGTAGTCCATGGAACAGAGTTGTAAACGCACTTGGGTTGGAGGCAATCGCAAGTCGGGGACCGGCCAGAGCAATGTCACGTGGTTTGGTCAGTACACACGGCGGGCACTTACAACACGAAAGCAGGTGCACGCTCAGTAAGGGGCAATGGTCATTGCTTGTTTCCGAGGCCACTGCATATCCCGGCCTTACAAGGAGCACTGGAAAATCACATCTGATGTCATCAAAATTGGGCAGGCAGAATAGGGATGAGCACCGTCCATCACGACAAGTCCGTTTGGGGAGCAGGCAGTGGGGGATGCAGATGTGAGGGCAAATCACTGAGACGATGAGGGGATGAGGGGTGGGAAGAAGATGAGGTGATGGGGGGCAGGAAGAAGACAAGGTGACAAGGGGCGGGAAGACGATGAGGCGACAAGGGGCAGGAAGACAAGGGGGTGTCAGCTCAAATATCGAACAAAAATGTTACAGCATCTCACCTAATGACAATTGCTAGCTTTCTGGAGGGCGCATCAGCCAGGAGAAGACAAAGTGGTGGATCGGAGAGGCATGCACAATGCAAGAGCATGAATGGGATAAGCGGCGGGAGGCTGCATCTCGCATCGCATGACGGCTATGGCAGTGTCAGCACCGCAGTGTAGGTGCGACACCACGCCCCAACAATGATATCATGTCAACCCTTGAATGCTCTAAAGCTGGGCTCTGATCCTGATCCGAGATAGAATACACGGGTATACATTACACGTCGTCCAATGTCACTACTGTCCCGCTTCCGCAATGTCTCGGAGGTTTTTCAGCTGCTGCGAAATTCCCTCCTTGAACATGGTGATCTCGGTGCTGCTTTTCACTATGGCACGGACGGTCTCGTCTCGCAGGCGTGCCACCTTTTCGACTTGTTCTCGATACCTGAATGTAAAAAAGCCACATCATCGGATGAGAAAGGGGGGAAGTTATTGATGTTATGAGTACGCACACAATCTGTAGGGCATGCAGTTGGGACTGAACCCCAGCACCGCTGGAAAGCGCTGCCGTCCGGGCCTGACCGAGGTCCCGCTCGGGACGCGCAATTTTGCTGTTGCTTACGATGGCCTCTCTCTGTGCAACCTACATATACATAGCAGCAGCAACGGGTCAGAGTCGAACTGCGGGTATGAGTTCAAAACGGGAAAAAGACTTGCCTCTTGGAGGTCATCTGCCTGCTCATTGAGGACCATCACCTTTTCCATTTCGTTGATTTCGTCTTCCAAGTTCTTGCATTCCGAGATCAACTGATCCAGTTCGTGATCCACCTTTATCCGCTCACTCTCGACGGCCGCTTGCTCGCCTCGTTTGCCCTCGATGAGAGCGTTGAGCATGGGCTTTACTACGTGGCGTACATCCGCACCTTTGAGTAAGTTTTCTGGTTGTGATGACGCTGTGTTCAGCTCCACCCTGAGGTCGATATCTTGCAATGGTGGCGGAAGCGGGGGGAAGAGCCCTAGATTGGAAAGGAGTCTTGTGTATACGTCAACCGCCTCCTCGGCGGCGGCCCCACGGTTAGTGACAGCGACCTCGAGCAAGAGAACGGTCTTCTGTGAATCGGCGTTTTTGGCCTTTAGATCCTCTAAACTTCAAGACAGTTGTTCATGCTCCGTGTTCATTCGAATGACTTCACGATTTCGGAGTGTCATCCTTGTTCAGCTTTCAACTGCTCCAGATTAGATGCTTATTGACAAACGAATCAGCTTTGCATAGCGCACGACCAATAATCCTCTCACTTTGTTGCACAATGTCTGCCTTGAGATTTACGATATGGCTGATAAGGGTTTTCTTTCGCCCTTCCCAGCTACGGATGCACTCCTGGAACTTCTCGCGGTCCCATTTGAGGAATTTGTTGTCAGTGAGTAGCTTCTCGATAGACGCCTTGTAAAATGTCAGCTGGCGGAACTTTGAAAAGAGATTTGGGCCATAGACGTACAGGAATTGATTGTAGTTTCTCTAACTCTGCTCTTAGTTTTGCAACCTCGGCCTTCTGTCCCTCCAAGTCGGCCTCAATACGTGCATTCTTCCTGGCTATCGCAGCTTAGTTCAGATGTTGGGAGCACGTGGACCATGAAACACACCATATCGTTCTTCTATCTTACGTTGCTGATCCTCAAAAATATCGGACCCCGTGAAGAAAGCCTTGTAAGCCTCGGAAAAATAGTCGAATGCAAGAGCCGCATGGTGGTTGGGATCATCAAATTCTTCAGGAATGATATCGGAATACTGTGGTGTTGGATGTTCGCTCTCCATATAATGCAATCTTGCTTGTACGGGCGAACCGTTAGAAATACCTTTGAAGGAGGCGAACAATTCCGCGATGTACCTTGCATATAGCTGTGACCCAATGCAGGACACCCAACCAGGGACAACTTAGCACAGCGACGACAGCGAAATGATCAAGGGAAAAAAAAATTACAAGTGCTGGAGGGATGGCGAAGTGGCAGGTTGTGTTTTAGGTCGTACCCACTGTTACCTTGGAGGCACTGTGGGCCGTTGATGGAACTGTTCAATATCCAGCAGGATGAGGGCATGCATCCTGAGCTCCGCATTCTGGCGCACGCAATTGAAGAGAGAAAGAGTCAGTTCGCAGACAAGCATCTTCAAAAGTAGGGCAGGGAGAAGAACATACAAGTTATTGAATGAGGATGCGGTTTCGACAAAGGTGTGAAAGATACTGCGGCCGCCTTTGCCTGCCTCCTCGATGCCGTCTCCAAATGCGGTGACATCAAGAACAATGTTGTTCTTCTTGAGTTTCTTGGCAAGGCGGACAAGTGCGTGTTTGGCGTCAGGCGAGATGTCCTTGAGGGCGAACAGACAAAGATGACAACGTGCTAGTGCAGGGTCTTGTTCTGCCGGTGCTTGAGCACGGGCTGTGCGATTGCGATTGCAGTTGGGATGGAGGCCGTCCGGCCAAGGTTGGTGTACGTATTGTGCATGGCTGCGAAGATCTGTCCAAGCTGTGTGACGAGCACCTCCGGCCTGACATATTTGATTAAATACTTGTGAGTCAGTTGGGGGTCTGTTAGAGCGCACGCACCCCTTGTTGGCCATGGTCATCACACAGACAGTGTTCTCTGGATTCGAATCTATCTTGGCTCCTGTTGAGGCCAAGAAAAACGACGCAGCGGGCATCGTTGCCTGCAACAAGAAAAATCTAGCCATGCAAATGCAAAGTCAGTCAGATGGCACTAGCAAGAGTAACAACCATGCACCTTTACCTACTCGTCATACCCCTAACCTTCGGTGTTTTGCCTTGGGCTCTGCTGGTTCAGGTTCAGCCTCTGTGACTGGTCTTTCCCTCGCCTCAAACCGAAAGGGTGCATCCGCAGTAGCTGCGCTTTCTGGCACACAAGGTGGGGAAGGAGGAGCGTCCTCGTCCTCATCATCTGAGCATCCGGTGGGGTCACAGCCGAAAAACTTGCTGTCCAGATAGTCGTCCCAATGAATGGCAAGGCCAGCTTTCCTCCGAGAAGGCATCGACATGCCTTTGCACGCCGGCATGACGAACAGATATTGCCGCTTGTCTGGGAGGTCGTTGTACTCCTTGAGTGTGGCAAACTCAACGGGGCTAAAGTACTGATTGACTTAGGCGAGGGTGAGCCAGCTGATCTTGACAAGGCGGAAAAGTGCCTTGGGCGTGAGCAAGCCGTAGTTCTTGTGTGGGTTGTGCATGTGCCAGTCGGCCGCGACGAGCGACAGCACGGGGTCGGACACCTTGAAGTCCTTGCACAAGTTGCGCCCTGACTCATATGTAAGGTCGGGTGTCGACTCGACGGCGGCGGGGAATGTTGCAATTTCCGTTGGGATGGGAGAGATGGTCCGGTAGAGGTGGCATTGAGGGCAAGATTAAGCTGTATTCGTTGAGGTATAACGGGTGTCAAGGAATGGACAGCGAGCGTAGATGATGGCCCTCTTCACATGACCTGGACCCATAGATGCTGTCAACCGTGAATCATGTTCGGATGATTCTTCATGACAACGCTTTCTTGGCAATGTGGGATCACCTGAGGGGGCTGAGGTAGAAGAGAGGGGAGTGCTGATGTCGGACATGGTTTGTGAATGGATGCGGAGGAGGAAAATGGTGTGGTGGAGGAGGTGTTGAGAGGGTCGGGAAGGAGAGAGAGGAAGGACTGGCCGTTGCCAGTGGGGGACTTGATGTCCCATTGTTTCGGAGGTATGGAAATGTTGCGCGCTGCGATATAACTGAAGATGTGGGATGGGTGTATAGGACTCTGTCACATGCACTACGGTTTCGAATGATGAATGACCCCGTGGTTCTCACAGCTATGTCATGCAATTCATGCTTATGCAACGGCACATGTACAACTGTAATTCGCAACGCAAATACTATTATTCTGAGCTATGAACTAAAGGAAACCGAGACCACCATCACCAGGGTCTGATTCCTCAGATAAGGAGGACAAATTGTCCTTCTTGGCAAATACAAAACTACGTCGGAAAGTTGTAAGATCCTCTGGAGCCATGCTGTAAAGAATATCAAGTTCCTCTAGCTCCTGCAACTCAGATTTTCGTCCTGATCCGGCCGTAAAATCAAGATGGTTCATTGAGAATTTTAACATCTGAAGCACCTCCATGAGATCATACTTGATTCAGTTGCGACGTGCAGACATTGTCTCCTTTCCTGATGAAAAGACTCGTTCACACGGCACTGAAGAACCTTGAATGGCCAATATGTCCATTGCAAGCATGAAAATTGTTGGATAACGAAGCTGATTCTCCTGAAAAACCAGTAAATACCAGCAATAAATACCACAACGTGTCACTAACCTGCCAAAATGACATGACACTCGGGCATGATGATGTTACTGTGTCATGGAGGTATGCATCAACCTCCGCTTGCAGAGAGCGGCTATGGACACCATAAGCATGTAAATCTACACCTAAGATATCATCTGCCCAAGCAGCTTCTGGGTCTGTTGCATGATTAACAATGCGCTGAGGGCGTGGAGTGCAAGGATATAAGGATGATCGGTAAGGTCCGAGCTATATTAGTGTTAGTCTCCAGGCTTGCTGTTGGTATACGGAATGAAATTGAAACCTACACATTTAAGAAACATCTCTTGAATATCACTAACTTGGCTGGGAAAATGCTCAGTAAACCATGGGAGCTTTTTCTCTGGGTGAAGCACTGGAGAAACAATAATAATTAGTTACTCTATAAATCAAAAAAAAAAAAAAATTTACATATTGCAAGTTGATATGCTGGAACTTGCATAGCATGCAAAAAGTAATCTTGAAGCTTTGCAAGACCAGCATCAATAAAGCGGGCATAATTTGGCATAGCTTCTTGAAGCTCATTCCATTTTGCAGACATTCGTAGAAAGGATGGAAGGGCTTCACAAAGTGTTGGTGTCTTCTCACCAGATAGCTTTTGTTGAAAAGCGTGAGGCACCTAGAACAATTTTACTGGTAAATGGATATAAGCTATAAAGAATATATGGTAACATACCTCAAGAATCTTCGCAAATGCTTGAATCTGGGCCCAGTCTTCTGCACTAAGCCTGTAATCGGCCATATCAGAGTTCTTTGAGATAAAAATATCAATAGCCTGTCAATGGTATCCACATAAGTAACATCATTAACCAAAGTTATAAATTTACCTGTTGAAGCTGTAGGGCACGTGATATCATAAGATGTGTTGAAGACCATCGGGTTGAGACATCATGAATAAGTCTGAGTGCTGGATTTATTTTACAACATTGTATCTGAACCTCTTCAAACTCCTGACGACGGAGGCCTGAAGCACAAATCTACATCTTAGATAAGTGGACATTTCTCTCAGCAGGGAATAAAAAAATTAAAGACCTTATTGATAAGTGTTTGTAGTAAAGCAATGGCATCATGATGTAGGAGCCATGGGTCTGAGTCAGAGGGATTGGTGCTCTTATTGGCATAGTTCATATTAGTGACTGAACTAAGAACTGCCTGAACGGCAAGATTTACAATGTGCAGAAAGCACCTATATATTGCAATAGTAAGTATAGGTTATATAGTTCAAATAGTTGACGCACCTAATATGTTGCTCATCATAAGAGAATTCAACTCCTTGAGCATTGAGTTGAGCTCCAAGAGATGTAAGTAAGGTGTCGTTATTGCTTGCATTATCAAGCGTTATCCACCCAATCTAGAGGGAGAACATTAGCCACAGTTAGGATATCCTATTATAACATACCTTTTTGAGCTTATAGCGATGCAAAATGCTCATAAATACTGATGCCAGATGTTCACCTGTATGTCGGCGTGGTATACAAGTAAAAGCAATGAGCTCAGATCGAAGCATGATGTCATTGCGTGGGCCATGTGATGTGTTCTTAGTGTGATAGTCAGTCCAGTGGCCGGTAACTGCCATAAATGACATGAGATTTGAATCGCTCCAACAATCCGACGTAAACGATATTTTTCCAAGTGCCCCCTATATTATAAATGAGAGAACGAAGCAATATAAGTGATAATGACAAACCTTCATCCTCTTTTCAAGATCCTGTATATGAGAATGCCAAGTATTCATGACATGCTTACGGATCTTAGTACGGTGTGGAATATCTTTGTTACAAAGATCTGGGCGAAGTGTTAGGAAAATGGACCGGAGGTGTACATTTTCAATAGCATTTAGTGACTGTTGAAACGTCAATAAGGAGATAAAAATAGTTTATTATCAACGGACCTGATCATCACCAACAATCCATTTTACAAGAAGGTCAAGAAAGGTATTTGGATTATATGTACAACGAATTGGTGTACCATCACCCTGACTTAGAGGGTCATCTTCATCCTTGTGGTTGAAGTCGTCAAGTGCTTTCCGTATATCATTGCCCGTTGCTGTAATCTCAATGCCTGCCTTCTTACATGACGTAAACCACTCAGCCTGATGTTTGCTAAAAAGGTGGCGACGAAGGGTGGTGGTGGCACAAGACACCTTATATGAGTGCTGTGGATGTCGTGGCGATGCAGTATGATCACGACTATATGTTATATATTAGAATATGGACCATGTGATAACAGAATAAGATACGTACTCGCAATACTTGCAATACCATCGTGCATTCTCTCTCAGGAAAAATGTTTTCACATCCTGTGCTTCTTTACAAGCCTTCGGACGAGCCACCACAACTTCTGCTAATGTGTCCCAAGAACCATGTGAATCAGAAGATGAGTGGAGAGATAACATCGAAAGATGGGCCCCAAGTGATGCCAACGGATCATAAGCTAGTGATTCAACGAAGGGGTTCTCTTCATCAATAGTATCTGTGATGGCAGTGGGGATATTAGCAGTAGCTGCGGTAGTGGTGGCGACGGCAGTAAAAGGAACAGTGGTGGCAGTGGTGGCAGTGGCGTCAGTAGGAGTGGCGATGGCAGTGGCGATGGCAGGGGTGGCGGTAACGGCAGTGTCAACAGGGGCAGTGGTGATAGCAGCATTGGCAGGAGTGGTGGTGGCAGCAGCATTAGCAGGAGTGGTGGCGGTAGCAGTAGCAGCAGCAGTTGCGGCAGCTCTTTTGTACTGAGCTCTTTGACCGCGCTGCCGCTTTGGTGTGGCTAAAGAAAGAGGTTTAGGTCTGGAATGTAAATATCATTAGAGGTGCTTACGATTTGAGTCGATAAATGTTGGAACAACACTATCGTCATCAATACTGGTCGTATCCTTCACCTTGCCACCACGCCTGCTTTTTCGACCTGATGGTCGGGCTAAAGTATAAGCATTAGATAATAAATTAAGGAAAAAAGTAGACAAAAAGACATATGGTTGGCTTCAAAAGTCGTCTCAATAGCACCATTGTCATGATATGTGATTGCTTGACGCTTTCCAGTGGGCATGGTGGTGGTTTTGTTGCAAGTGCAGAACTGCTTCTTTTATACTTGCCATGACCAGATTTAGGACCCAGAATCAATCTATAATCCGTGCATCCCTGTTCACTATTCAATGTCAGATTGTTTGGCAATAGGCGGCATAAATCCAACTTACATTGCTTCACTGGATTTGGGAAGTCGATGATCAAAGCATGGTATCGGGACGTTCCTTGACCGGACATGCAAGGCAACAACGTGTGCACACTAAAACAGTTACGCAGGGACGGGCATTCAGCAATTTTGTATCACTTTTGGCCAGGTGCTCTATGTCATGCCTGATCAGGGTAATGGATCAGATATGCACCAGCTAGTGTACGTGTAAGACATGAAACGTACAACTCCCCATGAATTGGCAATCATTATTTGCCATAAGTCGCATCAGCTGCCCTCTCGCAACAGCACTCGTGTCGGTGCCATCCAGCCACGTGCAAAGGTTGAGCACACATTGCCTGGTTGGTGGAGCTCACCAAAGATGGGATCGGGTTGAGGGAGGAAGCGTTCAAGGGGGATGCCAAGGTACGATTCCGCTGGGTTCGCATTCACAAAGGCTACGAATCACAAAACAAAATTAGTTAGGCCCATCATGCACCAACCGATTATGGAGGAGCTAAGGGACATACCATTTAAAAGCAGGGCCAGACCGTGTTGATGTAATAGTGCTGCACATAGGTGGTACTGCACCCATCATAGAAGGTTGACGGAAGCCAGGTGCAGGCACAAATCCTTCAAGGCTTGATGATCCGTGACTATCTACCTCCCGATTGCATACTGCTTGTTGGTGGTGGTAGTGGCAGCAGTGGCACGTAAGCAAGATGTTTCAGATACTCATGGGTGAGAACCCCAAGCAGTAAGTGCTAGTGGCTGCGCCTCATCGATGTGGGTAAAGGGTTGTCCGCAGCGTGTCGTTGACTCAGGCTTGGCAGGCACCACAACCCGGACAGAAATGTCTGGCAGGGCGGCGTCAATGGGTAAGAAAAGATGTTGATAACAAATGCTGATACTCACCATCCAGCTTTCCGCCAGCGTTGAACAACCATCCTCAAAATCCGATCCGAGCCCGAGAGAAGACCATCTCAAAGGCTGCGATGAACATGAGATGTCAAAGGCATGACAAAAACAAAAACACCGGAAACGACGCACGTCATGAATTCCACCTTCATCATTGTGGTCGCTTCGTGATCATCCTTGCTCCGTTCACGGAGGAACGAGTCGATCTCATCTATGAAAATGATGCTTGGCTGTGTCTTCTGCGCTAGGCTGAATAGCCCAGCGACTAATTTATTCGACTCCCCAAACCATTTGTTCGTTAATACAGATGCTGCGATGTTGATGAATGTGGCACCAGACTCTTTTGCGAGGGCCTTGGCAAGCATCGTTTTACCACATCCTGGTGGCCCATAGAGTAGGACGCCTTTGGGCACCGCCAGCAGATTCGACGACGAACGAAAGAGGGCAGGATATAGAAGTGGAATGATGACGGATTCTTGTAATGAAGATATGATGTCTTCCAGACCTCCGACGTCTATCAGACATGCTCAGGACAAGAGTGGACCAGAACTGTTGGTTGAAAACATACCTCGAAATATGATATCGATGTCATCTAGATGGATAACTTCGGACGCAATTTGCTCTGGAGAGATATGTGAGGGTTTCCGAGAGGTAAAAAATGTGCAAACACACTCTCATATTTGTTCAATTTCATCTTCTCCTCTTTAAGATCATTTCGAAAGTCTCTGCGGCTGACGTCGTCTTGAAGCAGCACTGTAACACTCTGCATGCACGCAAGCAGAGCACCTCAGAAAGTAGGGCGTGTCGTGGAAGTTGTGAACCACTTGTCACATTCGAGGCAAGGAAGGTGTGCCAGAAGCGGATGACCCTGTCAAGCAGATCTTCATCCCACAGGTTATCGTTCAGCCCATCTGACCCAAGGACAAGAATGTCATCAGTACGCACGGGAAGCGTGATCATCTGTGCCATGCCTGTGCTAGGCGCGGGTCTGAGCTGTAGTGGTGTATTGAACTGGGGGGCAGACGGTAAGGAAATAAAGTCAGGAGGAGGAACGAGAGCAACACACAGCCTACTACCATCATCTTCACGGACTAACATGCACATGCGATCATTTCCTTGTCTTTCAACACCGCACCGTTACTAGCATCTCTTTCAAACTCACCTTCTCGCTTCTCAGCACTATGTTAGATCAGTCAGATCAGCACGAATACTCAGCGGGTCGGCCCTGAGCCAGCACGCACATGTCGATCATGTTCATGACTTTAGGGTTCACTTTCTTCTTCATCCCTCATTGCTGTCCTTCGAGCTCGCATGCTCTATTCCTCAGCTGGCCCACGTCGAGCTTGCTGAAGTCATACTGCGATCCCGCTTGGCCAAATAGACCGTTGCGACACGCACGCATCTGCCAAGTTAGTAGAGACACCCATGGCACCTGGTTCTTTCACTCACTGGCTTCCCTCCACGATCCACTCATACTGCTTATCGAGGTTCATCGTCACGATGACGTGACCAGCCCCAGCCCTTTCCTCCATGAGGGCCTGTACCTCGTGCTTGGGCTTCTTGATCGTGCCATCCGCGTTGGAACTCGCTTGCTTCTTCGCCTTCACGACCTCGTTTCAGCTCGCATAACTTGGTGTTGAACAGCGTCAGTGCCACGTGCTCCTCCTGCAGACCACACTCAACCCTACTGTGCTTAACCTGTTGGACAAGTTGTAAATATTTTGCACCAGAGATCTGGACAGGATGTATCACGTACCTTGCTCTTCACAGCTTTGCCCGCAAGAGATTTTAGCTCCTTGCGCATGTTGTCGATCCCAGATGATGCATTGGCGAGCACCTCATGCGCCGAAGCAGTGTCGACCTTGGTTTGTTCTATACAAACACATTTAAAGGCAGACACAACCCAAAGACAGTTACACATGGACGAACCGAGCTCCAGCGTTGCCGTCCGCATTTCTTTCTGTTGAGTCTTCATGCTCATGGCCTGCTTCTGCAGCGCTGCCTTTCGTGTATATATGGTGGCCTGCGAAAGGGAATCTGTTGGGTGCCATCAGTTTCGGTCTGAAAAAGAGAATCGATCTTACTTTGAGTTCCTCAGTTTTGCCCTCTTTATTGTCCTTAAACTTATCCATGTCCTTCTCGAGCTTCTTGGTCTCCGCCTTGGCCCCTGTCTGCTTCTTCTGTGCGGCCTTGATGGCGACCTCCATCTCTGTGATGGACCGCTTGAGCTGTGCTACTTGCGCGCCAATCTAAAACAGGGCGGTGGGCGCTTCATCAAGGGAAGACCCAAAGGAAGGTGAGATGAGGAACGACGCACCCGTGTGGCATTGCTGCTTCCAACCTGTTCCTGAAACAATTGCAACTCATGATCCTCAATCTCTAGTTCTCACGTTGGGGCTCTCAACACCTCTCTCGCCATACGTCCTTCGCCTCCTAGCACTCAAGCGCCACAAGTGTCCTCTGCGAATCTTCGACCCGCTCCTCCGCGCACGCAGCTCCTGCGCTCTTACAAGCACGCCAGATCTGCTTGGCTCGTACCCATCCTCATCAGGCGTAACACTCCGCACGCTGACGTTGCGGGCAAACATGACAGCTTTGCACAGAAGCCGCGTCGTCACAGATCAGCGTGTTGTCGAACACGAATGCGATCACTCTGGCTACTTCATCTGGGTAGCCGACAGCCTGAATGACTGCATCCTGGACCTGCGTGTCCGAGACTATGCTGACTTCGGGCTTGGGCATGTGAGAGCCTGCGCTGTCAAGCACGGCCAAGAGGGTGGTTGAGGACCCAGTAAGGAGGTTCAGGCTTGGATGACGCAGGCAACGAAGGTGTTGATGCCGCTACAGAGGGCGGTATCACATGTGCTTTGAGTGCTCACTTGTAAGCATGTTCTAAGATAGGAGATCTGCAAGGTCCTCGATTGTGTCTTCGAAGGCGTCTTGTGGCATCACGGGATAGGACGAAGGTGGATGGGAGAAAAGAGGGATGTTTAGTGACGGGGGCGAGTCATGAAAGGAAACGACAGGAGAGGAAGCTTGTGCAGCCACCTCATCAGAGCAGAAGTGCATCAAACGTTGAGCAAAGAGCACCGACGGAGATGGTGCGCCCTTCAGTGAAACTGAAAGTGATGGTGAATATGAATGTGGGACAGTGAAAGATAGGTCCGGATAACATACGGGTATGACTCCATCCACCAATGCCATCCACGACTCCCATCGCATTGTCACGCACAAAATAAGCATCTTCGCTCACTTGTACAGTGAGGTCAAGCCCATCCGTCAGCTTGGGGCCCTGGGTCCAAGGGTCCATATCACTGGCACCATCGTAGCCAGGTTTGATAGATGACGGGTGGTGCTTGGGAATTCCGTACGCACCCACATTGAAATGAAAATGGGGTTGTGAGGTGGATGAGCTGCAAAGAGGGGAGCATGGGTCCAGGACAGACGCAGGGAGAGAAGATGGTGGAGTAAATGGTTGATATAAAAAGAAGGGAGGAGCATGCAAGTTGGATAACAGAATGCCATTGAACGAAGTGGACGAGGAATTGGACAAGTGTGGAGGATTGATGGCAAGGGACGAAGGAGTAGGCCCAGTATGTGCACGTTGAGAATGACCAAAATTTGGGGCTTCGGGCTCTGTCCTTGCCTCGATCGGAAGACATGTCGTCGAGAGTAGATGTGGATTGCTTGGATGGAAGGAAGGCGGTGGTGTAGATGGATTAAAATACGGTGAGGAAGGGAAATAGGCTTCGGTGCTATTTGGGTGAACGCATGGGATGGCGACACCTCTTGGAAGGACGGTATAAAGACGTTTATGAAAGGACTTGATGGTTGGGCCTGGGGAAGTCATGGCGAGGGAGAGTGAGAACGAGAGTGGGGTGAGATCGGTGAGAGACCGAGAGTCGAGGTGACTGCCAAATCAAACGGGACCAAGCAATCGTACAGGATAACTGGCCCCTCCCAATTCTCAAATGGAATCGGACACCATGATCAAGCAGTGCTGCTGCTGCTCTGGTCTTATCCATGTTCATGGCTATTATGATCCATCCGATCAGCTAGCTCATGGCAGGCATCATTGCCCACAACGCTTAGCCACCCGAAAATCCGATCAGTTATGTGGCAGACTAGAATCGTATGCACACACCTTTTTCCATGTTCCCACCATCCAGAATGATCGTTTTATGGGTATGTCCTCTTCATCTTGAGCCCAAATGAGACGGAAGGTGTGGTGGGATGTGTAGTAGTGGGAATGGACGGCACATAGTATAACCAAACACAGACAAGACAGAAGGGAACGCATTTTGGAAGTGGCGTATTCTAGCTGATGTAATGGACCCTCAGTCCGGTCCATCTTTTTATGGTCTATGGACCGTGGACCGCTAGAGGGGTCTGATCCAGTCCAAGATCAGTCCGGTCCTATCGGTCCGCCACTTTCAGACCGGACTGTGGCAACACTAGCCCCGCCAGGACATGAACCACAGAGATAACAACCACTGCACCACCTTTCCCTATCACTATTATTCCACTTATAATATATGACTAGCTTTTATGAATAAGGAACCCTTCCTCTGCCAGTTCAGGGGTGCACATGTGAAAACAACAGCGCTTTCCGGGCCTAAATAATGCCCGGAAACACCCTTGCGCTCGGTTATTCCCTGGGCCTTCCCCCACTTGACTCAGCAAGCAATAATGTGCACATGTTTTATGTTTGTTTTTCTTACATTAAATTTTCCGAGATCGTTTTATTCTGCTGAGTACAAAATTCTGACAGTAGTCTGACAGCTGTCGCAGTGAAAACCAAACTTCCGGAAACGCTCCTTTTATGGGACGTGACTCTACCTGTCACAGTCCGCTACAATTGCGCACCTCACTGAGTCCGCCGGTGCGGACTTTGAAGACAGAGCTCTTCATCTGTAGCTGCTGGTCAAGTATTATTAAAATGAATGCAAATGGTAGGGCCAATGGTGTAGTGGTACTTATATTTTGCTCAGAGTGAGCAGGGCAGGTCTGTTGGTTCAATCCCGCATGGTGAAGATTTTTTTCATCACCCACATGTGCCTGTACAGTCATGTGATATGAATAGAATCAGCCACTCATTGGGCGGAGAATGAAACATGTCACATAGTGACATGCCCCATTTGTGGTTGCCCCTGACCATTGCGTGTAATAGTACAGGTCAGACCAGAAGCTGTTTATCAATGCGCAGCTTGTGCCACCACCGCTCCACCACAAGCACCACAAGTACAGTACGCCGTGACATACAGCACCCCTGGGCCTGAGGCCACCCACCTTCACAGGTATTATAATTAGTATCAACACTCACAAATCACTCACCAACCGACTACCTTTGTCCAC
>Ga0307510_10005187_pt1 | contig 15485 bp, 21 predicted proteins | sample 12_EM_MG_FD_207224 | JGI IMG/M metagenome (GOLD analysis project Ga0307510, IMG submission 207224) | Populus trichocarpa ectomycorrhiza microbial communities from riparian zone in the Pacific Northwest, United States - 12_EM | ecosystem: Host-associated > Plants > Roots > Unclassified | place...
GTGTTTTCCTAGAGTTGGGCCTTAAGCCTGACTTGGTTTAATCCCAAGTGTTGTAGCTTCCACAGCACCTTCAGTTTTCGCCCGCACTTCGTGCAAGTTGTCTCGAACATCGTCGAGACTCTCCTCTACATCTTTCATTATCCCCACTAGTGTCTTGCATGCGTGCAGACCCGTCATACCAGCGCATCCAAGGGCCAGTGTTCGCTACCTGCGGTCCCTTGAAGTACAAGTCCTGCCGCCATTATACAAACCTGTGCACGTCGCACCTTAGGGTCCTTGGCCCTTAACACAAGTCAGGCTTTCCACCCAGGCTCCCCGGAGCATCACAGACATCATCTACCCTGACGGGTATACAACTCATTGGAGAATTAGATGACACTCACAAGCGCGTACAAAGAAGACAAACAGACAACCTCCCTAACCACGTTAAGGGACAGGCATACTTCGAATCACATCCCAGAATCAGGGGAAGAGCGAACCCAGACACAGGCTACTACATCAGCGCAGGCACAGACAAACTTGCTGTAGAATTCGTCACAGCAAACGGAGAAGACAACTGGACACAACTTGGAAAAGAAACAGACGGCACCTGGTACACTACCAAAGAAGCTCTTGTTCCCAAAGAAAATAGGCTACTAGGCTGGTGGAATACTGACGATTCCCAGCACCCAGACTTCTTTATACATCACCCGGAACACGCACCAGCACCCCCAGAAGAGACACTTGCAGGAGGTCTTCACCACATTGCCACACTCCAAGGAGCGAATCCATTCACTCCGCAGACACCTATCCTACCCCAGATTGAAACAGCAGCCACTCAGGGCATTGCTATCCCCGTTGACATCGCACCAATCGCATCCACACTCCCAGTCGCATCTACAAGTGCACCAGTCTTACCCCCAGTTCAACCAGTCGCACCAAGTGCACCAGTAACCGTCGTATCCTCAGGACCAAACACACTCACATACATCCCACCTACCATGTCAGGACAAGCAGGAGGATCGGGACGAAGCGCAGGAGGCACAGCAAGCATAGCAGCCACTACAGGTGGAACAGGACAAACTGTCACAGTCGCAGCAGTATCATCCAATGGCGGACTCAAAGGCACCCCACCTCCCTACTTCAGCGGAGACAGAGACACTAGTCACAACTTCCTAGTCAACTTTGGCATCTTCAGGTTCACTAACAGGAACAACGATGCTATGAGCAACCCAGCCACACGCATCACCACAGCACTTACCTACATGGGCGGAGTTCTAGTCGACCCATGGAAGGAACAACAGATGACGGAACTCCAGGCACGCATCACTGGAGGAACCGCAGACACAGAAGAAGTCCACTGGACGACCTTTGAACAGGCGTTCAAAGACACGTTTTATAACACCAATATCAAAGTGGAGGCCTACCAGAAACTAGAGAACCTCAAAATAAAAGACAACTTGGATGTCTTCATATCCGAATTCAAGAGATATGTCACCGCCTCAGGGATAGACATCAATTCGCATGGCATCATCCATTTGTTCAAAAAGGGACTTGCCCCCGGTCTAACCACAGCCATAATAAACAGTCAAGGATATGACCCGAGGAATCCTTGGGCCACATTCCAACCATGGGAAGATGCTGCATGCGCCTGTAACCTCAGATGGAAACATACTCAAGAATTTAAAACCAACTTATGCCAAGGATACTATGCTGCACTTGGCCAGAAATCCCATGGACCACAGCAGCAGCCATGCGGAGGAGGAGGACAACGCCTCACCACATCCCAAGGAGGACACCATATGGATGTTGACACTACCATCGCTACCAATATTACCGGTAGAGGACCAGAACTCTCTGAAGCCAAGAAAGCGGAGTTACAAGCCAACAACTCCTGCTTCTACTGTTTCAAAAGAGGACATCGCGCCAAAGATTGTCGCAAGAAACAAGTGGACTGTGCCCAGAGCAGCGGAAGCACTGCTAACACCAGTAACCAAACCCGCACCAGAGAAATCACCGTAAATGACATCACCCCAAAGCTTGTCAACAAAATGATTAGGAGCGATGCATTCCAAGCCATGGACGAAGAATTCAAACTCTCCTTCTTGGAAGACGCCATCCTAGGGAACACCCCATCGGGTTTTTAAAGGGCCCTAAACTAGCCGCTGTAGCTAGGGCCATCGGACTCAATAGTGTGTACATTAGCTGACTCAACAACATTCAAATAAATTTCGTTCTATCACACTATTGAGGACAAGCGGAAGAAACAGCACTACTGGACACTGGTGCTATGGAAAACTTTATCGACTACAAAACTGTCGCTAGGCTTAGGCTGGGAACTCAGAAACTAACTATTCCCAGGCCTGTATTCAATGTGGACGGAACTAATAACCGTCACGGAACCATCACTCACGCATGCGACCTTATGGTCAAACAAGGAAACCGGAAGGAGCGACAACACTTCTATGTCTCAAATCTAGGCAGAGACAGATTTATCTTAGGATATCCCTGGTTCTGTGTCTTCACCCCAGACATCGACTGGACTAATGCTCAGTTACACGGACCACAAATCAAAATGGAGACGCTTAAACTCGAAACCTTCCAGAAACTCAAAAAGTACAAAGACAAACTTCTGGAACGCATCACTATAGCTCACGCGCAGTGCACTCCGCGGACGGGAGTCACCCCAGAAATGGGTGGCCCGGCAGAAAACAAACGCACACAGTACCTTCCACGGTCGGGAGTAACTCCTGTAGAAACACAGGAAGGCCCAGCAGAAATCAACCGTACGCATAACGCAATCGAAATGGCCCATAAGTACGCAACGGAACATGGGAAGGAGGAAGTTACCCTCCCAGAGGAATTCAAACGTCACACACTACTATTTTCAGATGAAGAGGCCAACAAATTCCTGCCTTCGCGCGGAGAAGGAGACCACAAAATCGAACTAATGGACACTGCACCGGCCAGCTTTAACTGCAAAGTCTACCCTTTGTCCTGCAAAGAACAAGAAGCGGAGGACAAATTCCTGGATGAAAACTTGGCAAAAGGCTACATCATACCATCCCACTCTCCCTACGGCTTTTCAACCTTCAGCGTCCCTAAGAAAGACTCGAAGGAAACCTGGTATATCATCGACTATAGGCCCCTCAACGCTGTTACCCGCAAAGACATCACACCACTCCCAAACCTTGCACAGTGCATCCAAGACTTGCAAGGGATGGAGGTATTCAGCAAATTCGACATCAGATGGGGCTATAACAACATCCGGATCAAGAAAGGCGACGAGTGGAAAGGAGCATTCAAAACGCGCCGCGGCCTTTACGAACCAAAGGTCATGTTCTTCGGCATGTCAAACTCCCTGGCCAGCTTCCAACGATTTATGAACGGTATCCTTGAAGAGCTATACAAGCACTTTGAGAGGAAAGGCATACACAACATCAGGGAAATATTCAAGAACTACATGGACGACTGCGGCATTGGCACATTACTCAAGGATCTAGCGCTACACATTGAGATCATCCACTTCCTATTCGATCTACTTGCGAAACACGGACTCCACCTTAAACTGTCAAAATCAGTCTTCTTACAGCCACAAATGGACTTCCTTGGCGTTAGAATCTCAAAAGAAGGCATCACTATCGATCCGGCTAAAGTCGCAGGGCTACGCGACTACCCACGTGACATACTCAATCTTAGGCAGGCCAGAGGATTCTTAGGCGTCGCTGGGTACCACAGAATGTTCTGCAAGAACTTCTCGATCATCGCCGCACCTATCACTAAGCTTACAGGAAAGGATGTCCCATTCGAATGGGGACCAGCACAACACGAAGCACAAGACAAAATAATCACGCTCATAACCAACTCACCAGTACTAGTCAAACCGGACCCTTCTAGGCAATTCAAGCTAGAAGTGGATGCTTCACAGATCGGCACAGGGGCAATCTTATACCAAAGAGATCCGCCAACTACACGCGCAAATGGCACAGAGAAACCAGGACCACGCAGACCAGTGGGATTCCATTCCCAGAAATTCACCACAACCGAGCAAAACTACCCTATCTACGACCGCGAATTCCTAGCCATCATGAGGGGACTTCGCTGCTGGACGTACTTGCTCAAAGGAACTCATATCCCCATACTGGTATACACAGATCACGCCAACCTACGCTATTATAGAGACCCCCGAAAGATCGGCCCACGCGTCGCTGGTTACATACCCGAGCACGAACAATACAACATCCTACTAGAATACAAACCTGGAGCAATGAACAGAGCAGACGCCTTGTCTAGGCGACCAGATTATGAAGGACCAAACCCAGATAATGACGAAGTGCTCATATGGCCAGACCAATACTTCTGTGAGCAACATACCTCCATGGTCGGGAGTCACCCTGGAGACGGGCGGCCCGGTGGAGAAGAGACGCATATCCGCGTCTTTGACATAGACAGTATCCATGACAACTGGGACAGCAAAGTCAAAACAGGGCAATATCCGCACCAATCAGAACTTAAGCAATGGGCACCATTACATAACCTCACCCTATTGGACGGGACCCACTGGCATCACAGGACTGCCTTGGTTGTCGTGGCAGACAACATGCTTAGGAGGGGGGTAATTTCCCTTTTCCACGATCATGTGACGGCCGGCCATCCCGGGATTACCAAGACACTGCAGCTCCTCTCGCAATACTACTGGTGGCCGAACATGAAAACATTTGTCACTAAATACATCAAAGGATGTGCTACCTGCCAGATGACAAAAGTTAACACCCATCCTGCCCATCCACCACTGTTTCCCATTACTCCCACAGAGAACGCTTGCCCCTTTGAAACAGTCGCAATGGATTTCATCACTAAACTCCCACAGTCAGGCGGATACAACACTATTCTCACGGTCACAGACACAGATTGCTTGAAAGCATCTATCTTTATCCCTTGCAACAAGGCGATCGACTCAGAAGGAGTCGCACTTCTGTACCTGAATCACATAACCCCGCACTACGGCATACCCCGCAAAATCATATCAGACCGTGATGTTCGCTTCACATCAAAGTTTGCTACAGAACTTTGCAAGCTTCTTCATATCAAGCAGAACATGAGCACAGCATACCACCCCCAGACTGACGGATCTAGCGAAAGAACCAATCAGACCCTAGAACAGTATCTCTGGGTCTTCTGTGGCACACAGCAGAACAACTGGCACGCGTGGCTCCCACTTGCCCAATATACGAAGAATTCATGGCCTTCGGCAACCACAAAGAAAACACCTTTCAATCTCCTTATTGGATATACACCACAGATTCATCAGCCAACCAGATCATCGAACCTCCCCACATTTGAACAACATTTGTCAGCAATCAAAGAAGCCAGGAACGCCGCTCAAGAAGCCCAACGTAAAGCGCAAGAATCTTGGATCAAAGAATGTCCTCGGTTTACATCATTTGAAGTAGGAACCAAAGTTTGGCTTGAAGGAATGAACCTCAGATTACCAAGCAACATCACCACAAAGCTAGCACCAAGGCGGTATGGACCATTTATGGTAGCCGCCAAAATATCAAACGTCGCTTACAAACTCAGCCTCCCGCACCTGGAAAATACACGACGTATTCCACGCATCCCTTCTTACGCCTTACAAAGAAACCGATCAGCACGGCCCCAATTTCATTGAGCCACCACCTGACATTATCGAAGGCGAAGAAGAATGGGAAGTTGAACAGATAATCAAAGAACATACCTATGGGAGGTGGAAGAAGAAACAATACCTGGTCAGGTGGAAAGGATACTCACCTGTGCATGACTCATGGGTTAATGCTGAAGAACTTCACGCGCCAGAACTCTTAGCTGATTTCCAGGTTGCGCACAGCATAAAAACCCTCTCACTAGACGATACATCCCCATCATGCCCCACAAACCAGCCATCAACTACAGCCAACCCCAGCCCTCCTTCTACTTCTTCTGTTCCCTCTTCAGAGACCCATCTATCTACCCCAATCCCTACAAATTCCACAAATTTGTACCGGACTCAGGACCAAGAAACAAGGAGACAGGACTTCCAATCGTCTATACTAGGATTTATGCCACATTTGAACACTCTCTGGAGCACTCCCATTTCTGCCGAGACTACCACTGCACCTACCACCGTTGAATGTCCTTCACCCCACACCTATTTCCCCCCAGTGCCATTAACTATGTCAAGCAATTTAGCGACCTCACTGTACTCACCTGTGTTTACCAATCTGGTAACACCATATCCCACTGCTCCACCTTCATCAGAGCAGGAGCAAGTGAGCCCACCTTTGTCAACACCCACTGTATTGTCAAGCGCGATTTTATCCACATCAGAACCGTTACATCTACCCGCAAGCACCAGCAACCTCCCACAGACACCACTATCCCCAACCCCTACCCACTCAAGCATTTCAGTAATGCGTTCCCCAGACATCCCTCCGACAACAACGCCCTCACCCCTGGAGATAGCTGAAGCCCTCATGGAGCTACGATACCCAGACAAAGACCCACTACCTACCCCCCAACCATTAAAGCGAGCTGCCTCCCCTTCACCTATTATCCCGCGCAAGCGCGCACACATCTCTTACCCCTACTGTCTCAAATGCCACAACGAGACACCAGACCACCTGAAGGAGGATTGCCCGCTCTGGGTCTTCTGCGGGAGATGCTACTCCCCACTTCACGCTCATGAGGATTGCCCCACCCCCCATCACAATTGCACTGGGATGACTTGCTTGGTACCAGAAACGCATGCTAACTATGGGATGTTTTGCACACGCGACAGTGGATACGAAACACTAGGAGCTATATGGGCTGACGGACATAGCGACTCGACACTCCGCGCATACGACACACTAGGCGCCACATGGGAAGACATTGGCGATGACATGCTTATTGGCACTCCGGACCGACATCCCTGAAGTCATGTGGTAGTGACTTTCTAGGAAGGGCGTCATGTTATATTCTTGGGCCTACGCAGGGTGCATTTTTCATTTTCCACCTGCTTACTAAGCCTTTCCCATCATGTGGCCAACCACCCATCCATCTCGATCACATGACCAATCACCTGATACTCCTCACCTGACCTCACATGACCCTATTCCTATCCCTGACTTGTCTTACTAAGCCTTTCCCATCACATGGCCAACCACCCATCCATCTTGATCACATGACCAATCACCTGATACTCCTCACCTGACCTCACATGACCCTATTCCTATCCCTGACTCATCTCTATTCGCTTACCTCAGCTTTGCTTCCGGATTCTCGGCCCATTTACTATACCTTCTTCATAGCCTTGTTTCATGACTCCTTTTCTTGTTACCTTCACGCGTGAGTCAGTTCTGCAGTATATGACTCCATCTTTTGGACTATGACTCGTTACTAGTACAAGTACTCGTCGTATTAGTCCTTAGTCATACAGCCTCCTCACATGTATATAAACCCTCGTGTTTTCCTAGAGTTGGGCCTTAAGCCTGACTTGGTTTAATCCCAAGTGTTGTAGCTTCCACAGCGCCTTCAGTTTTCGCCCGCACTTCGTGCAAGTCGTCTCGAACATCGTCGAGACTCTCCTCTACATCTTTCATTATCCCCACTAGTGTCTTGCATGCGTGCAGACCCGTCATACCAGCGCATCCAAGGGCCAGTGTTCACTACCTGCGGTCCCTTGAAGTACAAGTCCCGCCGCCATTATACAAACCCGTGCATGTCGCACCTTAGGGTCCTTGGCCCTTAACACCTTTGCATCCTCAAACTTCTCTTTGTACACATCCCTTGTAACTGGCCTTTGGTAGCAGCCATTGTAAGTTGTAGGAACCAGCCCTTATCCTTAGTCATAGCATCTTAGTCACCTTATTGTGCTTACGGATCTAGTTGGAGTTGCTGACTGATGTTTCTTATTGTGATGACCAATGTAGTTGGAGTTGCTTACTGATCATATTAGGGTAGTAATACTTGCTTACTCATAGCTCATATCTGGGTAGTATTACTATTAGTCATCCTGTATTCTTAGCTATAAAAGGAGCAGCAAACCATCCATAAGATGGCAAGTTGAATCCCCTGTCAATCAACTTCCTCTCCACTCTTATCTCTCTCTTATAAGTGGGTCTTGGGACATACTCCAAGGTGGGAACCACTTCCTCTATCTCAATGACAACCTGACACATAACTTATTATCAGATAGTTGGGTTAGATTCAACTCAACACTGAATTGAGTGTTGCTCTCACATTGTGGTGGTGACATTAGATTCAACTTTCTTATTCCAAGACAGCCAGTAGCTTGAAGAAAATCTTGGGAAAGACTCCCAGGAGAGACTATCCCACCTTATCAATGCAAGACATCCTTTCTGTACAGCCAAATTCTTGAATCCTTCATGTATCAGGAAATCATCCATTGAACCTCTGAAAATATGATGTCAACATATTCTGTGACAACGACAAACAGATATTCACAAATGGGGCTATACCAGTTGTATATTACCAGAACCAGTGGAGACAAGTAGGACACTCAAAACAACTAGGCCTCCCAATACTTGGAGAAATACTAGAGGTAGCAGCCTCTTATGACCTTGAAGAAGAGGAGAATGACCAGTTCATAATCCAAGGGGGTGACAACAGAAACAGAGAACAAGGAGCTGTCCTCAAGGAAGAAGACTTGGATGAAAATTCAGAACCAATTGAACAAGACTCCGATAACAAATGAATCAGACATACTGGCATACCAAAAGAACTTACTCCTTGATGAGCCACTCTCTTGCTGCCAAAATATTCCAAACTCTCATCCTTGCAACCAGCACAACCAATTATGTTAACACAAGTTACAACCCAACTTCTTGCCCTAGCTACAACCACATCAGGACAAACTGGAGGAACTACAGGACAATCTTCGGGACAAACAGGGAGCACTACAGGCCAAGGCACAGGAGGTGGTGCTGCTATAGCAGGAAGTTTGTCATCTTTGGCTCCTGTTGCAACTCCTCAGAGTATCAACACAAGATTTTGAGCATCTCTACGCCACTATACCAACCCAAGCAGACCACCTTTGGGCGGAGGACCACCTGGAGGCAGTGGTAGAGGAGGAGGAGGACCCCCTGGTAGACAACCACCCATAGGAGGGCCTGTCCCTCTGGCAGGTGGTGCAGGAGGTGCTTAGCAACCCATACCAGTTGCAGTGGATGTCAAGTCTATGGGAGGACTACTGCAAGTATTTATAGGAGACAGGTCCCTTGCAGAAGACTTTATTGAAGAAGTAAAATGATTCCTCCATTTGAATCAAGACATAGCTGGATACAACTCACTGATCAAAAAGGTAGCTTTCATGCTCACCTTGATGAAGGGACCTACATCAGGAAAAACCCCCCACACTAGCAAGAGCTAACGCCAGAATAACTCACCGATAAGCGAAATAATGAAATAACAATCAATAGTAAGTGAAATAAGGCCAGAAAATTGGGTTCGATCACTCTTAAGCAATGTGAAGGCATGAGTGCCCGCAACAGCAATAATTTTTAATAACATGGTATGTAGTAGGTAGGCCACAGAAGTAGAGTACGATTTGTAATTCCATCAATCTATATTGGTATATTTCAGAAAGAGTATCTGGGGAGATGATAAATCAAGTCATAACATGCAGTGAGGGCATGCTGTGACTCACCTCAACCGCGCCAACACATACATTTCCACCTAGATAGTGAATCAAGTCATGTCCAGCTGCCCTTGACCCACTGTGTGCCTGTGATCATGTCAGCATAATAGAAGTTGGTAACCTTGGAGAGGTGGGGTTAGGCTCGAATATGACATAGGAAGGATTCTACACCATATTCGTGCCATAAAGGAAAGAGTTGATGATGAGAGGATTGCTGTGGTTAACAAGAAGTTGGAGCCCAAGCTGCAAGACGCAAGAAACAGGTGGATGAATGTTGTGTGCATCAGTAGGTATCCAGCAAGGACAAGTAAAATATCCAGATTGTCAGCTTTCTAAGATAGGAAATATGGTAAGGCCATATCTACGGGAAACTAGGGAGAATTACACTGACCTTGGCAAGGTCCCAGAATCGAACCATTAGAGTGCATGCAGTGTACACAACCCATTTGCCACTCTTCATCTCTGCAATTGCTTCTTGTTTGGGGTTCTTGACAATGTATTTGACGGGCCCAAAAGCATCCGAAAGGAAAGTGCCTTTGTGAGATGACACAGTATTGGACAAGGATGCTAACACAATGAAATGTAAATCAACACCTTATCGTTCCAGAGGAATAATGTCACCTAAATATCCAGCAATGCCTCCAGGTTTCACTGTGAACAGTGGTCATTGACCTCTCATTGACGAATCTGGGCGGGATGCGCTCAGCGCAGATGGTTTGGGTGATTCTTTGGGGCTACTAACGCTGGAGATGTTGCTATCCCCGTTGCTGGATGCTGTATCGACGTTGTATAAGGAGTCTACACTTGACATGGGTGGCTTTACCGTTGGTTCCTTTTCTGGAGGGGATCGCTTTTTGGTGGGGAGAACAATATCTAAGAATCCTTCAATAACAAAAAAGAGCCCTAAAACGATATTGGTAACCCACACCAAGTAAGACTCGATTACACACCTGTATTGCGCTCTCCAGCTTTCGCCAAGTACGATCCTGAGGAATAGAACAGAATTTCGACCTTGTTGTCCAGTCCACTCATATATCTGCTCATTGTGACAGAAGAGGATCTACCAGTTGCATTGGAGGAATCATCTCCTATATCGAGCAATGACAAGGAGCTGAAGGGTGACTCCAGAAACCCACCACCTGGCCACGATGTTTGTCCACCTTCCATGGTAGTATATCGCAGACGGAACGTCCGCACGAGAGTTTGAGAGGAAAGGTTAGAGATAAAACCCGAGCAGCGTACCCAAGATCAAGAACGCACTGGGAGTGAGCAAGGGCGGTGTGCGTGAGTTGTTATCCTTGCTGCTGCGGACAGGTGTTCATTAACGATATCGAGGACATAACAAGTCAATTGGAGAGCGTCATGAGAGATAGGAGAAGGGCCACAGTTGCCTGGCACACAGAGAGAGAGAGGGGGAAGAAACGGGCCACAGTTGCCTGGCATTCGCCAGGACTGGGCTTGGGTATATATATTGAGTCCGAAACGATGAGACAATGTGTGCTACATGAAGAAACGAAGGAATGGTGAAAGGGGGGAAACAGAGAGTGGAGTTCTGCCAGTGACAAGCCGCATGGCATCTGTTAAGGCCCAAGGACCTTTAAGGTGTGACTTGCACGAAGTGGTGGTGACAAGTAATGATGACTAGAGTGTCTTTTGACGTTGTCAAAAGACCTGAGAGGGATTTATAAAGGGGAAAGGGAAGTCGAACGAGAGAGTGAAGACTTTCAAGACGTTTGGATTGGAAACCAAGTCAAGCTTAGGGCTTTGACTTGTAACTATTGGCTGGTTTATATACATGAGGAGTCTGAGGTTATGCTACGCTTACTATAGCTAAGTATGAGTCGAAACTGATACAAGGATCACTTGGAATGAGTCAAGTAAGTATGAGTCAGAGAATGCACAGTAAGTACAAGTCATATCGAGTCTGGAAATGAGTCAGGACAGAGATACAGTAGATGCGCTGAGATGCTCCAATTCGGGGGCCGGGAGATGACGATACGAAGGGTGCATAAGCGAACGAGTATCGGATCTCATACATATCCACTTTTGGTAATCTGCTTTGATGAGAGTCTGCTTACTCTAGCAGCATAGGAGGTGACTCTGTTTTTGGATCTTGATCGGTTCCCACAGACCGGGGACTTGGTAGGCTTTGGTAATCAGGAGTGGCTTGGGCGCTAGGGCTTCTCGGGGATATCGGGGATGTGGCTGATGACGTAATGGGGGTGTAACTCCCATCCTCGTGATGTAGGCGTTTAGGTGCTGAGGCTTCGCTGCTTGGGGAGACGGGCTGGGTTATACTGGTAGGCGGGGATGGCTGACTAAGCCATGCTTTCCATGGCGATGAAGGCTGCTCGTTGGCTTCTAACTCATAGACGTTAGAGCCAGATGGTCTGGGCTGATATGGCATGTGTGGTGGGCTAGGACTGCGGTCCCTCATAGGACTATCTCCATCGCTATCTGAAATGGGATCTGTGATCATTGGTGCAGGCTCTGTAAAGTGTTCCATGGAGGAATGATGGTGCATGTGAATAGGCCATGTGATCGGGATCGCTGGTATTGCCTGGCTGAAGGTAGTGGGTAGCATGGGCGTGCGTGCTCTGGGAGGTATTGATGGCGGTATTATTGGTTGGGGTATGCTCTGAGGGATCTGTGTGGTTGGTGCGGGAGGTGCGATGGGTGCTTGGGATTGGGAATAAAACAAAAAACTGGGTGGATTGTAACAGCATTGTATGGAAAGAGGAGTCCAGCGAATAGATAAGCAAGCAAGAGTGAATGGTATGTCAAGGCGTGACAGTGGCGCAGGGTCAAAGGGAGCAGTGTGGATCGATGTCTGATGGCAAAGGCAAGGGGCAAGGGCTAGCAGAAGGAGCGATGAGTCTAAACAAAAAGAGATACAAAGAAATGTACGATTAAAGGTCCAATAACTCCATATCCAGCGATCTACATGTCCAACAACTCACGGACCCGAACGAGGGCTGAATAATGAAGTGTCAAGCTCGACGTGTGTGGCACTGGCTGACAGCTAGCAGGGGCGGTCTTGTGGCACTTGCCAACAGTGGTGGGCACAGCGAGTGACGTCGGCAGCGAGTCCCAGTCAGTTGGCGAGGGGACCTGTGTGGCGGCAAGAGTGAAGCATCAGACGAGGGGTGAAGGAGGAGGGCGTGTGGCATGCGAGGGCGCTATGGCGAGAGACTGACGTGTCGAGTCGTTGGCGTTGAGGCCTGCGTCATGTGGTCTGGAATGCGCCGATCCGAGACCACATACAATCCTCACCTTACAGTAGAAAAGGAAAGCAAGGCCTTAATAGAATTGTTGTCGCTTGGGAGCACTGACGAAACGACTGCCCGCAGCAAATGCAAGTGTTAGTGTTTCGGATTTCAGGATTTGCCAGAAGATGTAGGGAAATGGTGGGTGAGGAAGTGGGTTATATTTTCCAAAGAGCTAGCAACTTGCAATGACAGTCTTGGACTCTCAGCAATCTGGATGAAAGGGTCAATGCATGTAGAAGCTAGGAGAAAGGTTTTCATGTGCCTTCTTTGCTGTCCTACCATTGAAGGACGTGGATAGTTGCTGAAGGTCAATGACAGAGACATGATTGGGCTGACAGATGAGAGCATCATACTTTGTCTCCGCAATGGCGACCCACTCATTGCCACGCAAGAGGGCATGTGATGGGTACAAGGGTGAGAGTGTAGATGGGGCAAAAAAGGAGGAATGCTTGATGGTGGAGAGGACACGGAAGTATGAGAGCGTGGCGAGAATGAAAAAGAACATGATAGTTTTGGACTCCCATCAATCTGCATGAAGGGTTAACGCATGCAGAAGCTAGGAGAAAGGTTTTCATGCACCTCCTTTGCTGTCCTACCATCGAAGGACATGGATAGTTGCTGAAGGTCGATGACAGAGACGTGATTGGCTGGACAGACAAGAGCATCAAACTCTGCCTTGGCAACGGCGACCCACTCATTGCCACGCATGAGCGCATGTGACAGGCGCAAGGGTGAGAGCGTAGATGGGGTGAAAAGGAGGAATGCTTGATGGCAGCAAGGACACAGAAGTACAAGAGCATGGCAAGAACGAAAAAGAACACGATAGTTTCTATGGGCGAAGATGCAGCATGGATCGAAATTGGGCGGATGGCACTCGTGCTAGGATCACGTTGTGGGGCCTCAGTAGGGTCTGGGAGTCACGGAAGGAAGGCATGATAGGAATCAGGAAGGGATGGGGTAGATGATCGTGTCAAAGGCCAGCTTGCTGGTGCGTTTGATGGGGGTGGCATAGAGTGGAGACGGGCTGGGCAAGAAGTTGAAGTGTCCATGATGGCAATGAAATCTTGTGCCCCAGTGGGTCAGTGTAATAGAAGTTGTTAAACCTGAAGTGCTGGTCCTGTGGGAGATGTCAGGTTAAGCTAATACATACCAGGAAAAATGCGATAATGAGAGTTCATTCGATCACTCAAATGTTGACAGCAGCGACAATATATCGCTAATTTATCTACGCAAACGTGTTGTAATTCTGTACATCAGTGAATGGATTGACATAGTAAGTTTGGCACTTTTCTAGTACCATGAAGCTACTCCAATCACAGGGCACTATTGGCCCAAAGCGCGGCAGCAAATGAATACTACTGATGATCCAGTCAACTGGGATGATTCCTGCACACCGCTCTCCACCTTGTGTCAACCTGGATACCCGATGCATGAGGTGCTTGGGGTCTGGAGCGGTGGTGAGCGGCGAAAACCACTTGACATAAGCAAGATGGGTTGCAGGCGATGTGTCCAGTGATGGACATACTTTGTGGACAGTCTTCTCTGGTAGCTGAAACACAGTGCAAACCTGAGCGATCTGGGGTCCTAAGCACCAAATTGATTAGAGTAAGATTGACATGTTATGAATAATAATTACCTTTGATCTGGCCTTGCTTAGTATCTGGGCTGGGGCTTTGGGCAAGGATGGTGTCAAAGCGCGATGGTATGATCCGCCCATGCTTGTCCCTTTGTTCTGGCTGAGCATGCACTGAGTCTATTGTCTGAGATCCATCAGTCCCCATGAATTTGATTACATGGAATACCAGAATGCCTTGGAAGGGAATGAGAGTGTCCTCAGCGTGCAGAGAGAGGATACTCCTACTGGCCCCAGGGTTGTTGACCTGCGCGATGAACTCAGCCAGTACATCTTGAAAGTCCAGCACACCATATTGTGTTTTAAGAATGTCAAATGATGCGTTCTTTCTTGAGGGATGACGAGCCATCTTCACAAACTGAGCATGAGTAAATGGGGGTCTGATCATCTTCTGAATCTCAGTGCACTGGTGAACTTGGAGATCCTGTTTCCTGTTGATCAATGCAGCATGCCGTTGCACCTTTTCACAACGCTCTAACCACACCGTCATCTGGGGGTATTCATCTTTGTGATTTGTCGCGCGGTAGGTATCCTTTGTGAGGTTGATGTGAAGGTGTTTGGACTGTTCTGTATTGTAGTTGTCCGTTGTGCTGAATAGTCGTATGGATGATGCATAATGAGTTAAGCTGTGGAGCTTGGGAAGGTCAAAGTTCTTCTGGACACCAAGATCCAAGAAAACAGCCTTGTGATCATGAAACGCAGCAAGGGATTTCTGCAGATGGTCAATTGATTCCATTGTATGGCTCTGGTACTGAGCAAGGTACACGAAATCCAGGAGCGCACGCATGGATTTGATGATGTGTGATGAGTCCTGCCCGTCCAGAACTGGAAGATCTACAACAAGCCCCAGTAGTATTGAGCATATCTTCTTGTGCTCATGGCCTGAGACCCGTGAAAGTATGGATAAGCCTTTCGGAAACAATAATATCCTGTGATTTGGGGGTATCGC
>Ga0307510_10005189_pt1 | contig 15484 bp, 20 predicted proteins | sample 12_EM_MG_FD_207224 | JGI IMG/M metagenome (GOLD analysis project Ga0307510, IMG submission 207224) | Populus trichocarpa ectomycorrhiza microbial communities from riparian zone in the Pacific Northwest, United States - 12_EM | ecosystem: Host-associated > Plants > Roots > Unclassified | place...
GGCTGTCCGCGGGCGGCGCGGGGGGGCGGGGGGCGGGCGGGCCCCCCCCCCCGCGCCGGTGGCGGGAGGCGCTGGGGAGGAGGAGGAGGAGGAGGAGGGGTTGAAAGGATTGTTGATGAAGGGAGGGAGGGTGTGTGTGTGTGTGTGTGTGAATTGAGGAATAGCGGGTGGGGGAAGGGGAGAATAAGGCAAGTTCGCCTGAAACTTTCGGCTGGCTGCATCCCCGGTCCAGGCGGCGACGGGGAGGGGCCCTGAGGATATGTGAAATTTCCGGTGGCGGGGGGAGGGCAAGACAAGGAGATTCACACAAAACTACTGGTATAGATGTAGCTAACCCACTCGCTCGCCTACAGTCCAAACAATGGGTGGGGAGAGGGTCGATATAGGGAATTGTACAGAAAACAGATGGTCTCTTTGACGGCTTCTCACAATACGTGCGGGGAGAGGGGAGAGCTAAAGGGATACCGTCCCACGCTTGAACAGATTGCATACTAGTATAGTATGGTACAACGATCTTGTAATATTTAATAGGAAATGTTTTCGAAAATCAAAATTACGCCCTGAGGACTGACTATTCCCAGTTGGCTATGTGGTTGCGGCAAACCAGAGCATGATACGGGTAGAGCACTGTACCGTACACCACCAGAGCTACCCTCTTAGTGCATTCATTCTTGGTGCCTTTTACAGGCACGTAGCAGCTTCTCGTCGCTACCTCTAACCTATCTTGCCCTCCCTATAGTTAGTTCGTCCCTGCCGCTGGAAAGAGTGCGCCGGACTGCTATTAAACAACTCGACATCCCCCCCTACTCGTTCCATCCACTGCTGCTATACTATCTGCATCAAAGCGATCCTTCTCCCGTTCGGAGACAACACTCTCGCTCTGTCGCTCCCTTCGTTTGTTCATCCATTTGTTAGTTCAAACTCGTTCGCTAGCTGCTCTCTCACACAAGGGAGGGAAAACGATATAATACAATCATCTCAGCCACTAACAGTGAGAAGGGCAAAGAAGGGAAAAAATACCCCCCCCCCCCCTCCATAAAAGGACAGAAAGAGGGTCCTCTTGTTCCATTCCTGCTATATCTATTCTCTTGTCCCCCCCACAATCGCCACCTTCCTTATTTTGCTCTCCCCTCTATCTCTAAAGCATCTCTCTCCGCCTTCATCGGCTCTCGCTTCTTACCCTCAGCCCTGAGGTTTGCCTCCTGGGGTGGTTGCGGGCTTCGTCGTCATCCTCGCCAACTTTACTATTCAACCACAAACCCGCACCCAAACTTGCTCCACTCATCATCCTCCTCCCCTACTAACCGCTCTGGTTTCTTTTTTTCCCTTTCCTCCCTCCCGTGACTCTACCCACCTCTGTCAGCATGGCTCCGTCAGCTCAATCCTCACCTCAAGTCACAAATCCCCGTTCTCCTAAAATGATGTCTCGCTGCCCAAGGTCACCAAGAATTGTGTCGGCCTTTCTCTCTCCTGTTCCTCTTCCTGCCTCGAACGCTCCTCAAAATCTGCTCCCTCTCGACAACGGTTTCAACGGTGGCTCTCAACAGCCTCCTCAGTCGACATCCCCATATCCTCTCAAGCAAACACAACATTCATCCATTGCGAGATCTGTCATGAGCGCACCCGGAATGGCACGCACAAATTCAGTTGGGAAGGAAGGCTCCGAATTGCTTTGCCCGCCAAACCAACTATCTGCGGGACAGGCTTTGACTGACACTCCCGCCACCACAGCACCTAATTCCCCGCGAATGTGAGGCCTCTTCATTCCATCTATCCTTTATACAGAGTAAAAAAGAAAGCTGACAATGGTGTGTGATCCATTCAGCCGTGCCACCACCCTAGACATACCCGGCTTAACAAAGTCGCGAGTCTCCCCCGATGGTCGTATTGCAGGCCGTGATATTGGCGCCAAGCTTGTTATTGTCATGGTCGGCCTTCCTGCTAGGGGAAAGAGCTATATTACACAGAAAGTGGCTAGATATCTTAATTGGCTGCAACATGACACCAAGATCTTCAACGTTGGGCATAGAAGAAGAATTGCTGCTGGCGCGCATGACAATCTGGCCAATAACGAGCCTTCTCATCCATCAATGAAACATGCAGGACCTGCCACTCCTGCAACCTTGTTACACGGGACTGGTCTGTTAGCACCAAAGACTCTTTCGTCCTTTGTACATTCCAATTCTGGCTCCGGCGGGCACCGAAGAACTGATTCCGTCACATCTATTGACATTGATGGAGGTGCCGACCAGTCCGCATCTTTCTTCGACCCAGCAAACAAAGCGGCAGCCGAACTTAGGGAGAAGGTGGCCATGGAGACGCTCGATGAGCTGCTGGACTACATTCTTTATCGGGGCGGCTCCGTCGGCATTCTTGATGCTACGAATTCCACACTTGAGAGAAGAAAAGCAGTGGTTGATAGAGTGAGAGAAGTCGCTGGAAAAGAATTGGGTGTCTTATTCCTCGAGAGTGAATGTCATGATCAACAACTTCTCGAGGCAAATATGCGATTGAAGCTGAGCGGCCCGGATTACAAGGGGCAAGATCCAGTTAAGGCTTTGGAAGATTTCAAAAAGAGGGGTTTGTTTCCTTGCTAACATTCTTGGTTGCGGTCTGTGGAGCTAACCACTCTACTCAGTTGAAATTTACGAAAAGAATTACGTTCCTCTCGGTGAACATGAGGAAAAGGCTGGAATGCAATTCATCAAGGTATTTTACTTTTGGCAAAAATTCAACAAATTCTCGCTAACCGTTGCCAGATGATCGACGTTGGTCGAAAGATTGTGACCCACCAAACTAAGGGTTTTTTGGCTGCACAAACTGTCTATTTCTTGCTCAATTTTAACCTTGCTCATCGCCAAATCTGGATAACCAGACACGTGCGTTCTCCTCGGCCACAGTACCCGGCGTAATATTCATTAATTTAAATTAGGGAGAGTCACTCGACAATGTCGCAGGCAAGATTGGAGGTAACGCTTCTCTCAGCGAGAATGGAAAGAAGTATGCCAAAACTTTGGCTCAATTCATGGATGGTGAGTATTAAAATTATATATGCCGCAGTCGTCGGTGGTACTGATGGCTTTTGGCCACAGTTGAGCGTAAGAAGTTCCGTGAAAAGCAGCTTCACAAGCATGAATCTTCCCATATGCCTCCTCGCCCAGGCGACACCACACCCCCCAACCCGGAGTACTCGAATTGTTGCACTCAGGACGAGGACGGAAGGCCTTTGGAAAAGAATTATTGTGTGTGGACTTCCATGCTGGCAAGGAGTATTGAGACAGCCCAATTCTTTGACGAGGAAGAGTACGACATCAAAGAGATGCGCATGCTCAATGAGCTCAACGCTGGAGTAGCCGAGGGTTTAACGTATGTTTTCCCCTACTCATTCCTACCAACCTCAAGCCCCTCTAACGCGCACTCTAGCTACGACGAAATCAAGCGTCGGTATCCTCAAGAATACGATTTGCGTCGTCATGACAAACTACATTACCGTTACCCTGGAGCTGGCGGCGAGTCTTATTTAGACGTTATCAACCGCCTTCGTGCTGTAATTGTGGAAGTTGAACGAATGACAGATCACGTCTTGTTGATTGGTCATCGCGTGGTTGCCAGAGTTCTGCTGGCTTACTTTCTTGGTCTCGAGAGGGAAGACGTCGCCAAGCTTGATGTTCCTCTAGGAACCATCTACGTTCTCGAGCCGGTATGATCTCTAATATCCATGAACCCTTTCCGTGCTAATAGGAATTCAGAAACCGTACGGCGTTGAATTCCGTGCCTACAATTACAATTCGGAAACTGGATGGTTTGACTTTCAGCCGGATTTCAAGCTCAAAAATGAAGAGCAAAAAGACATAAAGGTGAACGTTAAAGTTGCCGCGAGCACTTAAATCCTTCAGTTACCTCGTTGTCTACACCCCTCCCACCAGCATAGTGGGAATGAGTATACAGGTTGGCTATGGCGTTACTTGTGCTTTTCTCTTTTCTCTTCTTAGGTTCTAAACTCCCCACTTTACTTTCTACCCTACTTTTTATCAAGCACTTTTCTCTCTCCCCTCTTCTTTAGTCTTTTGTCTTATATCAAAGCCGCGCCGTCATACGTTGATGTTTTCAGCACAGGTCTTAAAGGCATTACTTGTTAATTGCTAGCTGAGAAAGTATCATATGTTTTCGACTCTGCTCTTTTCTTTCTTCCTCTTCCCACTGTCGATTTATTACTATGATTACATTTTCCCCTCGTCTTGCTAGCATAATACCTCGGCGATAGCAGCCAGGCAACCAAGCAACCAAGCAGAACAGGCGAATTAACGGGGAAGGGGGCGTTTTTCTTTTGTTTATTTCCCTTCTAATGATTTGATCCTTTTTGTTTTGAAAACTTTCCTTTGTCGCATGAAGGCTCCTTGTACTATCTGTTTATCTTTTTCTTCTTCCTAATTTCATCTGGTGTTTCCCTCGTCTTCACCACGGGATTTGATTTGCGCTGCACATAGTTTAGGTGTTGGGTTCGGGAGCTTATGTTTGTTATTTTCCTTTTTTCCTAATGCGCCGGCGGGGTGGGTGATCAGGTGGTCGGGATACGGTAGTGGGGTGGGAAGGGCATAGGTGGATAGTGGATAGGGATTGGTGTTTTGTTAGTAACGTTAGCTTTGCTCACAATTATTGTATAAATGCCTTGTTACAAGGTTGCCTTTTCACTACTCGAGAATGGTTGCCGGAAAGGTTATTGTGACCGGAGGCGTGCGGACAGCGTTTGGAAGGCGGTTGACGCCTTCATCCCCTTTGGACCTTATTAGCTGGCACCTCGGCACACAAGTGTCATGGCTTGTCTAACGATCGCAAAGGCTTTTTTTCTTTCTCTCAAACCCAGAGCTAGACTGGAACTCGTGCGGCTGTTGGTGAATGGAAACCATTGAGTTGGCGGGTGAGACTCGATGACGCAGACATGTTCACCAGAGAAATAGCAATCAATCAGCTAACTAGCCAGCTGATCTCAAATCTACACTTGAACCTCTGACTGCTTGGCTCATTGCGGTAGGGTCGCCATGGCGTCTAGCCCCAACCCCAACACGACCACCCCGGCAAGAGACCTTCTGGTTCCCGAAGTCGCGAAGGGGAAGCGCGTCAACCCTTGCCTTCGACGGGGTGACTGACTGTGCACTGGTCTCCGATGCCTGTGGAATGCAATGATTTACGCCCGGCACTGGTATATACCAAACAGCCCACCCTTGTGGTGCGCGAGGACGGGGTGAAGTGCGATACCCGTAGTGTTTAGCACGGACCCGGACCGGCTCGGTCGATAGTGTGCCTAGCATAATACGGCAGCGAGCAGTTTGAATAAGTCCGCACTTTTATCATTCAGGTCAGATATGATACCGGCGCCTCCTCCTCCTCCACCTCGGGAGGAGGGTGGGGGGGGCGGGAGGTAGTCCTCTGTGCCATACTCACCAAGTATGATTCGTACAGTCCCCAGTCCACCATCCCAGATCTCACTCCACCAGATCCCGGACAGTCTTCCGAGATCTACACGGGATATCATACACGGAGATGTTATAATACTCCGCATCGCCACCCGGTATTTTCAGACTGGATGGGTGGGTGGAAATTTAAAAATCACGGCTTGGCCCGTCGCTTTACATCGGGAGTGTAGGATATTATATTGCAATGTAGTGTGGTATATTTAGTGTGGCTTTGGTTCCGCTTTGTACTGTGCTGCACTGGCTGGGCTGGACTGGGGCTAGAATTTGATACCGGAGAGAGCTGCTGGTAGAGGTTCGGGGGTATTATCGATGGTCCAGCTTGGGATCTGGTGGCAGAAACGGGGATCAAATGTCCCTCCTTTCCCCTGATTAACTTGGCAGGCCGGTCTAGTCCCCAACGTGACGTACCAGTTCTGCATTACGGTTGATTAACCCCCCAGTGGATGATGATGTCCTGAGCAGGGGGAAGGAAGGAAGGAAGGAAGGTGGGGGAAGCTGTAGTATCGGAGTTGCCCTGGGTGTATAGCCCCTCCCCCTCGGCTATGCCACAGATTACCACAAGGGATAATGCAGAAAGATAGCGATTGAGCGGTCGGACCCTGAAGCATGCATATATTCGAGAAGAAATTTTCAGCCTGTTTTCCCCTAGCTAGCTAGCTAGTTCTTTTATCCACATTTATCCAGTCTAGGCCTTGTAATACGGAATAATGGCCGTCAATCATTTCCACTCATCATCACTCGATTTTCAATTCCCAATGAGTATTTCCGTCCGCCACAACTCCCCCCCCCCCCCAGGATGCTTTACTGTCACTGCCCACGTACATTGGATCCGGCCGGCATCGTGGAGGGTGCCGGTGCGCTCTTGTGTGTGATCATAACTGGTCGGTTGGAAGTTGGGTTTGCTACCTATTATACCTACGGCACACCAGGTTCGTGGAGTAGGTATAATACAGTATGGTAAGTTCGTAGTGGTGGTGGTGATGCTGGAATACTAGCTAGCTAGCAATTCATCTATAGAGGATAAGAAAAGATAAACTTAAGCATCATCATAATATTATGTGGTGAGAAACAAGCTGAGGGGAAAGGGGGGGAAAGGGGAAAGGGAAGGATGGGATTGTGGGAATATACAGTGTTTCGAATACCAATTACCGTATATATTATAAAATACTGATGCCGAAGAGCTCAAGTTAATCTATCTATCTATCTATTTAGCTCTGAATTGATAACGACAGAATTCCCATTTCGGTGCGTAATGTTTTATTCTTTCGCCCGTGGGAAACGGAAGCTCGCGTCGTGTCAGTGGATTGAGGTTTTCTCCTTGTATGATGCATAATTATTAGAAGGGGCGACGACACCAGATTGTTGGTTTTTTTTTCAATTGTAGAGGTTGGACTGGGTTAGGTTAGGTTGAGGATTGGGCTTTTGGTATGATATCATTATATTATCATATCATATGTATAAAATAGCATTCAAGCTACAGAGTCTACAAGTCGAGTGATAAATAAAAATTGTTCACCAGAAATTCTCTGACCCAATCTAGTCTACTATTTCTATGTTAACAGTCTATTCTCTCTGTTCCCCTATAAAGCGCGTGTACACTCACCCCGAGATCCAAAACCTTACACCGCACCGCCCAGACTAAATAACGGTGCCTTGAATCATAAGTTTAGAGCAAGTTAGCCACACACCATCCCATACCGCACCCCACACAACCACCACTCCAACACGAGCCGGGCGCCATTTAGATACGAGTGACTATACATGACACCTGAAAGCCCGCAAGCACGATAATTCAAGCTTAAGCACCACACTTGTCACGGTGCACAAGCTAATCCATTAGAATATACCCCATCCGCCCCACCTACATAATCCCATAGTCCAAGCTTTCCCTAGCATCACCACCTGTACGCCGACCGCATGGTCCAACCGACCGACTCACTGATGATCAGAAGTGCAGGATACCAGATGGACACAAAGAATTAACCCAGTGTGTGGGATGGTAGTGTCACGGTTTTATAATACTCGATCGCTCGACGGCAGGGGCGGTAATATCGCTACCGGAAAAGGAAGGAAAAAAAAGAGAGGGGGGGTCAGTGGGAGTGTGAAGCACTCGTATTATATCATATTGTTAACTTCTAGGTTATGAGCGGAAGATATAAGTCAGGTCTAAGGCTTCCCTCCCCCCCACATCTGATATTATATCGTAGGTCTAGTATCTCGGGGGTCGACAACTGCGCGGACCCGCCCTAGGCGGAGGAGGAGGAGGAGGAGCATGATATTATTACACCGTATGATAGGAGGGGGGAAGGGAAAGGGTTGCCTTTTGTTTTAAAAAAAAAGAAAATCTACGAAATATCAATCCCTACTATATGTAATACTATGACCAAAATATACGCTATCATTGTGGTGCCATTACAGAGCCTACAGGATTTACATGACTACATGCACTAGCCTTTCTCGGGGTCGTTGAGATAGTTGGTGCTATATTGGAGATGATGAAAGAATGGGATGTTAATGCAACCGAGAGCATGGGGAGTACAGCTCTCACATGGGCAGCTATAAAGGGACAAGAGGAGGTAGTGAAAATGCTTTTGGAACGGGAGGATGTCAATCGCTATATTGCAGACCTCGAATATGGCTGCATGCCACTCTTGTGGGCCACTGGGAAAGGGCATGAGGGGGCAGTAAATATGCTTTTGGAACTGCCAGATGTCAATCCTAACCAGACAGACCTCCAGTATGGCCGAACGCCACTCTTGTAAGCGGCTGAGCAGGGGTACGAGAGGGTAGTAAAGATGCTTTTGAAACGAGAGGGTATTAACCCTGACCAGCGGGGCACCAAGAATGGCCGGGCAGCATTCTCGTGCGCAGCTAGGCAAGGGCATGAGGAGGTAGTAAAGATGTGGTTGTGTGAGAGTATGTTAATCCCAACCAGGCAGATATCAAATGTGGCAGGACGCCATTCTGGTAGGTAGCTAGGAACGGGCACGAGAGGGTGGTAAAGATACATTTGCAGTGAGACTGAGGGGATGTCAATCCCAATACAGCAGACACCGAGTATGGCCGAATACCACACCCGTGGGCTGCTAGGGGTGAGCATGAGGATGTAGTAAAGCTGCTTTACCCCTGATATACCCACCAGGTCTATTATCCTCGGATGGTGTGTGATGCTTCCGATTTCACATTGCAAACTACTAACCAGACTATTACCGCCAGCCGCAAAGCCCTAGCAGTTTGGCACCAGTAGGATTTCTGGCCTTAGTACTATTTCATTGACTGCTTCTCAAGCGGTTCAAAAGAGGTGAGGGTGGGCACGACAGGTACTGGTAAATTTATATCTGATGAAGACTGAAGCTCAAGAGGTAGAAAGAAAGAAAGTCAAACACATGAGGGATGAAAAAAGAGAAAAGGAGAAAGATGTGTTTTTAGTAAACTGTACTGGGCATGGTGACAAGGGAAAAGGGCTGAGCGCTAAAGCATCTTCTATAATATTGTAATACAAATTCCTCACTAACTATAAACAAAGGTCATCCCTACCAACAGACTAAGCCTATTGCCATTCATATAAAAAATATGTAACACAAAAGACCCTCCCATAGTATCCATATATCATGTTTTATACTAGTATCTTATTAGCCACCTGTTGTGACTGTGGTATCTCTCATATCACAATCTTCACTGTCACTTTCATCTATATCTCTGTCTTCATCCCCGGTTATGAAAGGCTCATGAACAGTTATTGATTTCATTTCCTTCTCTCAGAGAATGAGTGGGAACTGGCTGATTAATAGGTCCTCTGTCTCTGGCTCAACAGTACTAGCTTTTGGCACACTTTGTGCGGCTTTCAAGTAATCTCCTACAAGATCACCTGAGACAACAAAAACTTGAATAACATGTATGTTTTTGATAGTAGCTGGCAATTGTGCTCAGAGCCTCTCCATCCTATGTACTTTGATTTTGTGCCTCTTGAGTATGGTAATTTGAAAAAGAATCAATGTATTCAAACCACTAAAGAGAAGTCCATTGACGGACTTATTGTTTTGACTATACAGAATAAAATATTTTCCAATTACTACCAGATAATACAATAGCCACACTCTTCTCAAACCTATTTAGCTAAGTCTCTAGCATGCATAAAATAGTTAAGAGAGATGGATTCGAGCTTGCCTATTGTGAATTTAAAGGGTGTAGTATTGTGATCTTCAACTAGAAGTTTATCAGCTATAAAAGATTCTCTTTTTCTGAACCAGGCATGTACATATCCCTCAAAAATACAGTCCACTATGCTTGAGAGCTGTCTTTGACAGGCTCAGTGTTTGTAAAGGCTGAAAGAACTTGAATCTAGTTAAAACTGCACTGGCATCAGTATTCTCTGATTAACTTCATAAGATATCCATCTTGTAGTAATTTATACTATATGTAACAACTTGAAGCGAGTTTTGCTAGAAACCAGAGTAGCTAGTATCCTATCAGAAGCCAGCTGATATACAATATCCGAGTCCTTAACTATTAGGTGATGACCCTCTTAAATGAACATAGATATTTCCTAATCAAGTTTGTTAATGTAGGATTTGAGGCTATAATTATATTTACAAGCATGGGTAACAGAGATTGACTCTAATCATATCCAGGCAATTGGGCCAAAAATTGTGAAAGTTATGAAGAGCATTGTGATTTCCTCATCTGTGGAGGGCTTGGGGCTTTCTTAGACAGTGACTATTACCAGATACAATAGTCAACTAGTGTCTCTATCGCAAGATTCAAGAACTAGTACCTAAAGGTAGCCACAATCTCCTCCTACTCCCAGTTGCTTGTATAGTATGCAACAGTTTATCCCTATTATTTTCACACTTGCTTAAAGCTGTCATCTTTGCTGGTGAGGCGAACAGCACCACAAACCAGTTGTGTGTTTTATTATTCCATCTTTCTTCAACAAGTGCCACATTGATCAAAATTCAAGGTTTCTAATTTTTATCCATCAAAATTGGAAGGTAGAATAAGAAGTTGGTATCAACATGCTCACTACTGAAACCCCTATTAAACAAATAACATACACTATTATTATGGTAAAATACAGTCAGTTGACCTATCAGGATCCTTCTAACCAGGGGGTAAGAATCACACCACAATTTTCCTTTTTATTTGTTAGATGAAAGGTAAGCCTGAGAAAAGGACTTATGCAAATACTACTTACCTGAACCAGGTTGACCAGCCATTTCACAATCTACCATTAATTTTAGAGCTGGTGTTCCAGTATCAAGGTTGACATTTAACCATTTGTCAGTTGAGACACCCACTAGCTTGTGTTCAAGTTCAATAGTTCTATACTCTTCTCATACCAGAAGTCGATTGCTTCCACAAGGAAGTACTATCCCAACCTTGAGCACCTTAAACTCTTGTTCCTTCTTCTTTGATGCAAATTCAAAGGGTGGAAGGGTCTTAGCCTCTGCCTTCTGGAGGTTGATTTTATATCCTATGTGAAAGCGAAATTGTGGTGAAGGAATAAGAACTTGAACTGGAATGTTTTAGATAGTGGGTAGCTGTTTTGCCCACAATTCGTGATAGAGGTTCTGCATGCCAGTGTCAAACATAGGAATAATATTGATCTGGGGTTATAGTAGAAGGCTGGCTAGTGATGGTTGTAAAAAGAACTGCTCGGTTGTATTGCTGGTTGGAGGTGTAGTCTATATAAATATACTATTCAATTGAAGGTTGCCAAGCATTAAAGAAAACCCCTACCACAGGGTAACCTAATATATCATTCCATCAGGGTGGCGTTGCGAGGGTATTACCTGGCCCCCGACCCACAAGCTTATCCTGAAAGATCTACTGTGGTTCCCAATTTTAAACTAGAGCCTAACCCACCGCACAATGATATCCCGGCATCAACTCCAAAGTGATGTCGGTCCTTTCTCTATTACCCCTTCTTCTTTTTTTACCAATCAAACCTCCTCCACCGGACAACTTTATCCTTGCTCCCCTTTCTTGTGGCACATACCTAATCTAAGTGCTAACCTCCCCCCACCTCTAGACCTTGGAACAAGGGTCTAGTACAGACGCAATTACAAGCTGATTACCCTCACGCCAAAATATCATAGACCTTAATGCACAATATTCACTCCCCCATCGGCAGAGCCAGATGGACCAGACGGGCTATTAGAGATCAATGACTCTTCTTCCAATTCCACCGATAATGGCCTCTACTCAACCGCCTTCCATCTTGTCCCTGCAGTTCTCATAATAACCTCCCGCTAATTCTAGCAAATACGAAAATGCCAAAAAAAAAAAGAGACAAAAAACACCCAGGGTGATCATAGAGGAAGAAGAAGAAAGCACAATCCCTGCCTTTTTCTGGTTCGCCAGCACACAGCTGGTCACTTTGTGTGACGGATCACAGGGCATCAATCGTACCCCTAGCACTAAAATTTCTTAGGCCCTCGGTAGAGAGTGGGGGGTGCTGGATTGCCTCAGGCCCCGCGGTCTGACTTCGAATTTAGGCCCACCTATGCCTGCACTTACGATGTGCCCCACTTACACTTTCTAACCCCCTGGCCGCCCGTCCAGCTCAGGCTAGCTTTTATCAAACGAACAATACCGCCCACCTTGACCCCCACCCTTCTACAAGTACTCGCACCACATGACTATCTCAAAACCCACACATAAATCATTTCCACACCCCCCCGGTTTCGAGTTTCTTATTTAAATTTCACATTCACACGTCCATTCATTCATTCGCATAACGAATTTAGTTTCCCAATCATAATCCCCCCCAATACGGCCCCCTCCCTCTCGCCTCCCTCTGTGCGCACCGACTACCCACCACCACTAAATTACTTACCTATCTACCAGCCAACGGAAATCAAGAAAAACAGCGAAAACACAAACATCCACCCAATCTCAACCCAATCCAACAAAACTCCACAACTCAAGTCAAGTGAATCCAGCCTCCCAATCTCCCACCCTGTCTCCAGCAGCCAGCTGTCCAGTAGATCACAAAGAGAATACGCATATAAACAATCAGAATAGCCACCACCGTTTACAAAAGAAAAGAGGTCAGATGAGATGAGACTAGCCTGCGACGAAGCCGGCTCCTTGCGAAAGAAAGGCCTGAAGAGGAGAAGGGGTGAGAAAAATGAGATTGAGCATGTGAGAAGCCCCCCGCTAGGTATATACGTGAGGAGGGGAGCACACTCTAGCGAATTGAGCTAGAAAAGAGACAAAAAGAGGATATATGAGAATGAACAAGAGCCGGATAAGCACAGGCCTCGACATCCACAGGTAAAGTACTGTAAATGCAGAGGCAAATGACAAAACAAGGCGGCGTGGAAAGAGAGCATAAAACAAGACCAGCAAAAAGCAAAAAAGCACAAACAGCCACCCATTTTGACTTTTCCAGTTCCAAGGCAATTATAAAACAAAGCGAAATAATATAAAACAAAACATCCACACCACGCAACACCGTGCCGAGAGCAGAAAAGGAGTGTATGGGCAAGATGTGAAAGGGCTAAGGGAAATGTAAGTATAGCCAGCTAGAAAAAAGGGAAGAAACATGAGAATCAAAAACCCCATCCATTTTCACCATTTGTCCCCGAAATCCGAAACCGTAAACAGATACGTAATCGAGGCAAGATAAAAGCACGATACCCCCCCCCGATGGCAAAGAACAAAAAGGAATAAACAAATAATGAAAAAAAAGGTGATGAAAAAAGACTACAAGGACGTAGTCATAAAGCTGAGAATCGAAAACCAACGAAGGAAAAGAGTAACGAAGGGAGAAAGGCCCCCGATCAATACCTCCGATTAATCATCGCGTCCGCAATCCTCGCTCCTTCAATTGCAAGCCTATCCGCCTCGGAATTACCATCATTCCGACCCGTGTGACCTTTCACCCACTCGAAATTGGTCTTGCTTCCATACTTCTCACGCTCTTTAAGTTTGTCTAGGATTTGTACGATCAGGTCTTGATTCTCGACTGGTCGGCCAACGCTCGTGATCCAGTTGTTCTTGCTCCAGTTGATGTGCCAGACAGTCACGCAGTTTATTGCGTACTCCGAGTCGGTGTATATAGCCACCTCACGGTGCATGGGGGCGACATTTATAGCGCGGAGGATTGCGGTTAGCTCCGCACGGGAGTTTGTTTGGCGTGGGCCGGGGAGGGGCTCAGATATGTTTCTGCTGGGGGCGTTAGTAAGTAGAGGGTATGGGGGGGCGGGGTGTGGGCGATGGGGGGATTCAGGGTACCTAGAGTCTTTGTCACCAAACCAGACACCAACGCCAGCGATTGCGGAGGGTTTTCCATTGCGGAGGGCACTACCGTCGGTGTATATCCGTAGAATGGAGCTCTTCTTGGCAATGACCCGCGGCTTGGGTTTGACTTCGTCGTCGTTGACCAGGGTGGCACCGGAGCCAGAGCTACCCTCATCACTAGTCTCATCATCCTCGTCCGGTAGGTGTCTGTTCAAACTGCGCAGGAGAGAATCATCATCAGAATGCATTTCCTGGGGAGCAGCCTCCTGGATCATTCCAGGGGCACAAAGCAGCGCCATTTTGAGTTCGGCCTCCTCCTGATTCAAATTATTTCCTACGCTCTTTCGCTTTTTCGGCATCGGCGTTCTGGTATCCGGCTCCGATGGATCCTCCGTACCGTACACCGCCGTCTTGCCAGGAGCAGCGGCATCCCCGGCCCCAGCTCGGGCGGCCCTCTTCCTATCATCGACGCTCACAGGTGATACCCCTCCCGATCCACTACTATTGACGAATGCCTCTGCTTCCTCGCGGGTAGCGAAACATCTCACCTTCGGCTTCTGCACGCCAACCACCTGCTGCTCCGCAGACGCCCAGTCCGTATACACCCCGGGATTCTTGCCACTTCGAACGCCATAGTACTTTGCAGTGTAGGAAGCGGAATTCGGATCAAGCGTGGGATCAACTCCGCTAAGGAAAAGCTGTGCCTCCTCTTCGGTAGGGAAAGATTTGACTATTATAAACAAAAAAAAAAAGACCGTGGTCAGAAACCCGGTACAATTTTAAGGTATCGCATCCTGGGTTTCATAGAATCCACCTACATTTTGCTCCCTTGAACCCCTTGATCTGTGCCATGCAATCCGCCCATGAGGTATACACCCCCGGGTTAAAACCGGCTCTCACAGCATAGTACTTCATCTCCCCAGTCCTCTTCCGCTTTGTACCGGCGGTGGCCCCGCTGGTATCGTGCGCCGCCAGAGCGGACGACGATGAGACAACCGAAGAAGCCACTTTGATTGATTTGAAATTGATTTGCGAATTCCACCGCCCTTTACGCTCTTGTTTGACCAAGAGGTTTGATTGAAAAAAATTGGCTGTGCGGGCACTTAGAATGGAATGTAGTGAAACAAAATCCGCAAGTGTATTGATATGCAGTGGGTAAGGCCGGTAAGGTATATGTAGGGAGGGGGGCAAGTGCTAGGTGGTTGCTGCTAGCTACAAACGTGGGAGAGTAGAAAGTGCGGGGCCTAGGAGGGAGGAGGGAGGGGGGAAGAGGATCGCAATGGGAAAGCGAGACCGGAGGATGGTGGAGGACGCCGGATGAGTAGGAGGTTAGTGGAAGGGGCGAAGAGAGGAGTAAGGGAAAGAAGGAGTGAAGAGGGGAAAAAAGAGAGAAGAAAGGAAGATAATAGCCTTTCTGGAGCGAGACGCGTTCGGTTTCGCAGGCTCTGGCGGCGGCTCGTAAATGACGTACAGAACGACCCGTGCGCGAGGGAAGGGGGGGGGTCTATAATGATAAATAAATACTTTGGGGGAGGGGGCAACCGTATCGCAGGCCGCTGTGCTGTATTCACCCGGCCGTATATATATCTCGAACCGGCAGCCCTTCAACCAGAACAATTCAATCGCCAGCCCTTTTCCAAGATGCAGCGTAGAGTGCCACTCTTTAGGATGGATGGCTAGATACTGGATACTCACTGGGAGGAGGAGGGGAGAAGGAACCACATAAGTGTACACATTTGAGGGGGAGATGAAGGCGTAAGGAG
>Ga0307510_10005190_pt1 | contig 15484 bp, 16 predicted proteins | sample 12_EM_MG_FD_207224 | JGI IMG/M metagenome (GOLD analysis project Ga0307510, IMG submission 207224) | Populus trichocarpa ectomycorrhiza microbial communities from riparian zone in the Pacific Northwest, United States - 12_EM | ecosystem: Host-associated > Plants > Roots > Unclassified | place...
GGCCGGGCCCTACCGGCAGATCCCGTTCCCAATAAGACTGCAGGGCCCGGCCGTCAACCCATAGGACTGCCGTCTTTGTGAAAGACGGACGCCTTGCCCGGCCGTCCGTACCCACCCTGCCCGGGACGGTTGGGAACACTGGTCAAGGCAAGCCTCAGATTCTTTAACCCTGACAATGAGCAGAGAGCAATTTCCGCGCAGTAAGGTCAGGGTTAATACACGTGACTTCAGGTGTTTCAACATGTTGGGATCACTCGGGTGGAGACTTTACTTCCAGAGGTAAATTTTTTGGAGAGAGCGCTATCGTGAGGTGACTGACTAAATGCGCAACGGTCAAACACAGGAACACAAGAACAAGATATTGGATATATGGATAAGCTGGGGACATTGATTGAATTTATGATGATCTGGAAGCACACACACACCCAGTGTTCCCAAGCGTCCCGTCCGCCCTATAGGCATCTGTCTCAAGCTGTAGAGCAAGAGCGTCCGTCTTTTAGAAAAGACCACAGTCTAAGAAGGTGACTGTAGGTCCCTACAGTCCTCGACGAATCGGTAGCCCCCGAAGCGTACCTACAGTCCTCACCCATCTGCAGTCCTCACCAATTACTCGGGTATGGACATGGATTTTAGGACAGACATACAGGGATCAAAAATCTACGTATCCACCTAGATTTTTGTTCCTTGTCTGTCCAATCACCCACGTCCGTACCAGAGTACCTGTAGGGCCCCTCAATCACCCGCAAGCTGGTCATCCGGAGTTACCCAGCAAATTGCGCCACCTGAGACTCCTGCAGTCCCCGCCCGTCCGTCCGGGGTAGCCGTCGGGGTGGGTTTCGGGATACGCGTCCGTGCCGTGCGCCCTTTCGAGTACGCTCGCGGTGGGAAAGTTGCCGGACAGTGGTGAATAATCCCTTACTACAGGTTTAAAATGGTTCCGATAATCTTCCATAACAAATTTGTTTCCAAATTCGATAATAGGAGTAGCCTTGTTGATGAAGCTCAATCACTCAGAAATGCTCCTCCTCTGCAGTCTCACATTGATTTCCATTATTCTTTCTGATAGGTATTTTCAGTGTTCCCCCATTGACTGCTGTAGGAGATGGGTCGGGATATAAGGACGTTATGCGTTATAATACCATAGCAACCATAACATAATCCTCTGCAGATCTCATTGCGTAATTGTCCGGTAACTTTATTACCGCGAGGTGCTGCCGCCCGTCCCGTCCGGACCCGAAGACGGATGGACTGGACGCTTGGAAACACTGCGCATAACTTACCATGTAGCTTTTATTGTTCTAATCTAAGTGAGAACTGCCAACAGCCTGACTGCTTTTGCAAATATCTATGAATGACCTGGGCATCTGCGTGTTATTCTATGTAGTCAAATCTAAAATGTCATTATGCGAAAAGCTTAGCCAATGATTATTGAGTTATACTCAAGCAGCACTCTTGCCAAGGTATGTGGAGGCTTTACCCGAGTTCTGCAAACTCTGCTTGGAGATCTGTGAGTCCTAGCGTGGGTTGCTTATCTTCCAATCTTCGCATGCCGCCAGCCTCCGCCAGTCCGACCAGGCTTAGAGCCCAGGCCGGTCGGCCTTGGCTATTTTTGGGCCAAGCTGGGGCGGGCTGTGGGCCACAGTCCGGCTTTGAGAGTCTATCTGACCGGGCCGGGCCGGACTGCAGATGTTGAAATTCGCAGTCGACTCAACAGAGAAGCGGCAACAGAAGACAGTCAAGATCACCAATCATTGCGAACAGCTACTACAAGAACAATAGGATAGATAAGGACCAGTTATAGAGTGAAGCGGTTCAGCTTTGCCCCTTCCACCAGAATTCCTCAATAAAGAAATTCCGCAACAAAGGACATTCAAAGAAAGCATATAGAAACAAGAGAAATAATAAAGCAAGTATAATGAAGTTCAATCTTGCATCGGACTTGGGAATGAAAGTATAGTTAGCTGAAAGCAGCATTTGAGAGGAGAAAGAAACCTTATACCAACAGCGGATACTTACCGGACTTCGAGTGATAAGGTGTGATCACGAATCGAAACGCCATGATTACGGTCAGTTTTACGGTCAGTTGGAGACACTGATACGCTTTTTCCAACTGCATGCTCACATGATGGCTCTAGGAACGTGCTTTGGCTTTGGGCATGTGTTTGTTGGTGCGGAGGATAAATCGTGTAACGGTCAAACAGTTGATGTAGACTAGAGCTAAAAGTAAAAGGTACTCTAGGTATAATCAGAAACTTCATCCGCTTGTCATCTTCATCAAAACTAACTAACCAACCAAACTTAAATCTATGCGAAGAATAAAACCATCTCAATCATTCTATCGCCTGTCCCCGCCCACCTACCATTCTCTTTTTCATGCATAATTCCATTTGCCTGCGTCCCGGTAATAATAATAAAGGAAAGACATAACAATAAACCCCCCCATTTATCCTCCCGTGAATCCTTCCGTCTAGAACAAACGAAATCACTAAACTTATTACCCGATCTTGTCCCCAATCTGTCAGGTTTCTTTCCCTCCCACAACTACCGGCCCCCGACAACTTTAACATTTGTGTTTCGGGAGGGCATTAGGAATGTAGGAGTGCGTGACAGTTTCGGGATCGCGCAGTCACCGAGAAAGCTGTGAGAAAACTGGGAGTGGTGTGAGGCCAGGGTAAAAGAGCCAGACATATGAGGGCTATATGCCCTGAGGCTATGGGTAGTGGGAGATTGTCTTCCCTTTGTTAGCACGGGAGAGGGCAGGGGGAAGGGGAGACTTACATGGAATTGTATGGACATATGTGGTGGCCCATGGCAGGATAGGAGGATGTTGTGTTGCGGTTATATCCGCTCCTGTCTTTACCATTCGTGAGTTAGCATTTTGGTTGAGAGAGTTGTTGGGAATGAAGTGAACTTCCGCGCTCCTGAGTTGTGCGATCGTTTTCGTATGAGAGCTATTGGAGATTAGCAGTTGCCGTTTCGTTTCGCTGTCGTCGCTGTCGCGTTTTGTTGTTGCCATAGTCGACCCACATCTAAAACTGCCACACTAAAGAAACAATGTCTCCAGATATCTTGAGATATCTGTCTGCATGTTCAGATACCTGTGCGTGTCTGCAAATATTTGCAGACATCTTCGGATATCCGCGCATCTCTTCCGATATCTGCAAGCATCTTCAGATACCTGCCGGGGTCTTCAGATATCTGTAGATGTTAGCCACACATTAACAAAATATTGACCCGTCATGTGGAATTAACCGAAAGCCTACCGACGCCGCCTACCACCTATGAAGCCTACAGGCTTCCCCAGAGCCCGGTCTACGAGGCCTAGGTCAGTCTCACTTTGATTTAGCCTGGCCGGACTGTAAGCCGGTCGGCTATCTGCAGGCCGACCTGGCCGCCTGCAAACACTGCTATCTTCTCAACCTGGCAGTTGCCTGGGTACCTGGAGGTTTTGGCGGCCGTTGATAATTTAAGCCGGACTGGCCGGACTGCCGACCGATGGTCCGGCCTGGCCTCTAGGAACACTACTCGTGGCCATCACTAAGGTGGAATCAAGTCTCTTCACAGCAGCTTGTTGGGTAGAGAAGAACAGGAAGAGCTTCATAAGGGTGAGAAAGAGAGAGAGATTAGAGGTCAATAAGAGCTGTGTTAAAACCAGTTTCAATTGCTTAGTTTGTCGTGGAGAAAAAGAATCCCTAAGCAAATAAAAGAGCAACGAGAAGCAAAGACACAACCAATAATAGCTCATAAAACACTATGACGAAGCATCAGTGAAAAAACAACCCATCATATCTAACTATTTTTAGCAATCAAGATGCCTTAAATTGACAAGCACGGCCTGGCGGAAATGCCAGCGCAAAACATCATCCACCGGGCGCAATGGGTTGTTTATGAATCCGGGATCAAGAAGCCTACCGGCAATTCCCAAATCGCACGCACCTGGAGTGAAACAAATAATCTTGTATCCGTCCTGCACAATCATTAGCTTAGAAGACCCAAAGATCTAGTATTTCATACATCAGGGTCAATTGAAAACTCATAGCGATCGAATAAACCATGCACTTGAACACAAAGTAATATCCCGTTTTGGACTGAATTGATGGATCCACCTGTGGTAGGTAGTTCGGTAATCCAGGAACCGTAATCACTATCGTTCCAGTAGTTCTCAAAGGCAACAGGAAATATATGGGCAGCTTCAAATCCCGTCCAAACTCCTGTCGCACCTCGGGATTTCAGACCCGACACTACACAGTTCATATCCCGCTGACGTACTGCCTTACAAAAGCCCTTGGTACGGTTCCTGCCTCCACTAGCAGTTGACTTCGTATCAACCACAATTGGTTCTTCAGTAATACCAACGAAACCTATTCCTCATTAGTGTTTGTTGATAAATTCAGTAAAGGGAGGTCCTACCGTCAGTTTCAAGGAAATAATTGCCCATTTGAAGCTCAGCGTTGTCCTTCGGAAGCGGGTCTCCAACCTCATCACAAACTCTAAAAGACATACTAAAAGTGCAGAAATGCTCAATCATTGAGTACAGATTAGCGTTAGTCATACCCGGAGTGGCCCTGAGGCTCCCGATCTTGGTGTCGCCATCTTTATAGTAAATATATGTATCCCGATCCTGTGGTATAAGTCCACTCCTCATTTTTACAACCTTCTCAATTTGAAGAAATTAAAAAAATTGAACTTCAAGTTTATTAAATACCTAACAAAAATTCACTTCTGAAAGGCCCACTACAGATAAGGTATTTTCGGTGGTGGGTTGAATTGAGGGAGTGATCGCACTCAATGGGTGTGGTTGAGCGGTGGGCAGGAAAGAGAGAAAAAGGAAGTACACACAACCTGATGCTCGTTGCGACAGGAGCCCACCCCTCCTGCTTAATTGTGCACGCTAGTGGGGCAACCTAAAATTCAGTACTCGGCTCGGGTAAGTGCGGCGCGGTGCCACGAAATATCTAGGTTTATTTCCTACTCTGGGGGTGCTCCTGACTTTTGTCTCCCTTACAAAAAAAAGCCACAAAACGGGTTTGTATGGTGGGAAGCCCTAGTTACCGTATATGGGGTGCGCCCGACTTTTGGTTACCCCCGAGTACATGTAGGATGTCGCGTGTTTCTTGTATCGTCGGCCACCAAGAGTGACAACCAGTGACTGATGGCATGACTCCTCTCTATCTACACCTATTGTTGGAAACTTTAGCCATGCACCATGAACTTGTTTGCTTCTTGCCGCCTTATTTCATCTCCCCCAACATGTCCTCTTTTTACCTTGAATTTCCTTTCTGTTCTTGAGGACACTCGGTAGCATTCTTTTCAGCGAATGTCCAACGAAAATAGAATCGCGCTGGATTAAGCCACAAGATCTCATGTCCCCAAAGGAAGACTTCCCTATAAGGGTGAGCGCAGGCTAGGTAAACTAGGTTGCAGACAAAGGACCCTTGTGGGAGTGATAGGTGTACTAGGTAGTTGTCTATGATATCTTTAATGATCTCCAATTTGGTTTATCAGTCCGTCCCGACTCTCTCAAAAGTCATCGACATACTTCTACCTAATAGTCTTTCCACCACGTCCGCCAAGATGAGCAGTCAATTCCTGGAGGTTGTTTCTCTCAATGTTCGTGATTGCAAAAACCATAATACAGTAAGTACGGTGGAGGAGAATAATAGAAGCATGATTACCATAATTTTCAATGAAAGGTCTATCAGCCCGGCCCCAAACCTCCCTATCTACAGGGGAGGTGTTGTACAGACCCATCCCCATACCTTGCTCCTTATCTCCTCGGCCTATAAATATATGGGCAGATACCCGTCGTTCGACTTCTGCTTCTCCCACAGGTACCCTCGCTTGGGTTTTCTTGTTGGTAGCCTCAAATTTGATAATCTTTCTACCGCTGTGCATACAGGGGTGACGCAACTTAGTCTTGATATTGTCATTCGATACCCATACTGACTAAGTTTCACGAAAAGACTTAGCCCTAGCAACATTAATCTCCACAGCCCAAGTTTCAACAAGAGACCTCACAACTAAGCCTAAGCGTCCAGTCCGTCCGTCTTCGGGTCCGGACAAAACGGATGTCGTACCTAGAAGGACACCCGGGACGAACGGGTATCTTGGTGTCCGTCCGGAAGACTGCCCGGGACGGACAGGCGGGAACTACAGGTGGAGGAAGGGCCCTCCGGGGAATTGGCGCAGACAACAGGTAACAGCTGATGACCGAGGAGTGAGATAAGGCTTCTAACATCGGCGGCAATGGCTTAGGTTTTTATGAAATTGGTCATATAAAAACTTAAAAACTTAAAAAAGGCAGGAATATACATGCAAGTATTGAGCATCGGGAGAACTTCTGGTTTTGAGGGATGGATAGAGGGTGGGTACACATGGTGGGTATAAATAAATCAGTTACCATTAACGAAGCCATAGGCTCCCATAGAATTGCTGCTTTCCCTCTACTACCCCAATAAAATTAGCCCTATATTTCAGAAGAATATCATACGTAACTTGAATTTATTCAGAAAACTGTATAGAATAACCTGTACCCACCACCCTACTCACACCAGTCCTGCGCATACATCCAGAGTATTTAATTGGGAAGCAAAGTCTGAGACGAAAGGTTCTAGTGACTTATAGGTGGAAGGGAAAATTGGTAGGGCCTACAGATGATAGCCGGGCCATATTGGAAATTTCCATTTCCACTAAGGTCCCGGCGGTCAACTCATAGGACTGCCGTCTTTACGCAAGACAGAATTCATGCCCGGCCGTCCTTACCCACCCTGCCCGGGACGGTTGGGAACACCGTGGATACGCAGGAATCGGCTGCTTGACTTGTCCACTTTAATATTGAAGAGTATATTTTCATCCACCCCTATATTTTTAGGAGACCTCACTCGGAAAAGGCAGAGATACGCTTGATCTATCTCAGAGGGTCCTATCCCCATTTCTATCACGATTCCTGTGCAGCCACCCCCGGGCCCCAAAAACTCGCTACACCAGAACAAATAGTAGCCTAAACTGTCTCCTGTTAGCTTTTTTCATCTTATTACTGCATAGTAGGGAATTTCAGGGGAAAAAAAGAAAGAAAAAGGAAGGAAAAAACCATAAAACGAGTGGACGTGTAGGTTTTTTCTTTTTTTCTTTTTTTTCTTTCCTGTTTTACTCCAGGAAGGGGGAGGGACCAAGTCCAGAAGTTTTTCAGTTTGCCTCAGAATGGAGGGTTCTTATCCATTTAGACTCTGGACAGAGCTGGAAAGTAGGGCATCTTGCGATGCTGGTACTTCCGGACCGAAGATGCCACCCCTCACACCGAAATAGTTCCGGTGTTTGATCTTCCCACACCCCTACCACCCCTACGTATAGGGATGGCGCGGCCTAGAGCTAGTTGATCATAGAGGGTTGTGGACGATAGAAATTGACTTTGAACAGAAAGAAGAGAAAAGCTAACAGGAGAATGTACTACGTACCATGATATGATAGGTGTAGAAGCGGGCTCGGACTTCGCGAGTGAGGAAGTGGAGGGACTGTCATACGAGAGATATATTCCCTACAGATGACATTCAGCAGAAAAACAGTAAGTTTCCAAAGACCCCACTATACGAAGTCGGAGGTGATCTCCGAGCCAATTTTCAAAGTCCCCTATGAACCAGTCACACGTTTTGAGACTAGGTTATAGTAACTTCTATTGTTAATCACGGCGCTCACTCCGTGGCCACCGGATGATACCATGCCAGAAGATGCTAGAAGGATGTTGGAGGGTTCACCGCAATCTTCTGCTACTCGGTGAAGGATGCGGAAAGTGGAGCCGAAGTTCCACCCAGTGGGGAAAGTGGTGAAGGAAAGCGATCGAGGAAAGCAGCGAAGGAAAGAAAGGGCAGAAAAGAGATGGCGTGAGAAACAGTGGAAATGGTGTGATCATAGTCAGAAGGCTCCGGGAAGAGCCTCTATCGTTTTTGTATTTAAGGGCTCCTTCCGCCCATAGTTGAAGGAGATGCAGGTCACTGAGTTACAAGTCGGTCTTTGATATCTTTTGTTCTGTTTCATCGTACACCTCTGTCAAACGCTGGAGATTTCTCCTCACAATTTTGTCAACTTCTAAAAAGTCTGGTGCGAGTGGTACCTTAAGCTATTCTAGAACCAGATCACCTATTTGCATCCCATTCTGACAACTTTCCAAATCTCCCGCAAATTCAGTAGAGCGCAAAGCCAGGACAAATGAACCCTCAAGGCAGGAACAATATTCAGTATTACCACAGCAAGTCCCGACAACCACTCTTTGTAAACCCTATAGACCCCATCCAATTTCCTCCTCTTTCCTCCTCTGACATCGCTGCAGCTCTAATATCTCCATGACTAGTAGGGCGAGCGGTGTGCGAGCGCAGCGGCCTTAACGCGATTGTACGTCCTTTGCGCTACGGCCGGATGGTGCGTAAAATCGAATATAATAAAGCAAGTCGAGAATAAAAGAATTTCCAGACAACACGGCTCATCCGGCAAGGACTCACTGGTTTCAACTCGGCCCGGAGTGGATGTCTTGCCCTGTGGGTGAGTTCGGGGCCTACCAGTACGCGTGAGGGAAACAAGGGGGAGAAGAGAGAGAGAGAGAGAGATGAATGGCTTACCACCAAAACAAGGATAATCGAGTCGTGTGCTATGTCGTTGAGAATTCCTACTTTAGAAAAAGGGGCGAAAAACACAAGCGCGGCTCAACCCCTCTGAGAGACAAAAAAACAAAAAAACACCAGAACTTCCAAGAGGGGGGGCAACTCTAACACAGCACACGGCTCGATCGGGACGGGTGTGTCCAGCCTGAGGACAACGATATCAGAAACTTGCTAGTGCCGACCCAATTTCGTAAGACTGTGGATTTGGGGAAGAAAGTACTAGTACTCGCTCGGCTTTGCCAAGAATACCTACGCTAGCGGATATTTTGCTAGAGTTCTCACCAAATATTCGGCTCCCGGAGGTATTCTTGGCAAAGACGGCTGGATACGTGAGCCGGGGATGGGGTTCCTTGACAGCAGTTAAAGCGATCTTCCTATTCCCACTTTGTTCATTACTAGGCTTTCGAGGGGGCTTTTGTTTCAAAACGGAGATACTCAATTTATCGAGTTATGGTATTGCCAGAACAGTAGGGATCCGGTAGGGGACAAGAGAGGCGATAGAACCCTTTTTACGGGGTTGCACTAAAAACTCTATAAACCTATAATACTACGGAGATAATGTACTAGTACCATTAACCGAAACAAACCAAGAGTGCTGAGAAAATACTCCTCGGATGAGACGAGGCCAACTCTAACAAGGGAGATAAGGACTGCCGAATACAAGTCGGTTTGGTAGTTCAACACTGCTTGAACAAGACAATATTAACAATAAACAAGAGGACAACCAGGAAACACGACTCCCGTTAGCTGCTTGGAATAAGCACAAGCGAGGGGTAAAAATACCTTTGAACAAGACGACAGCAAGAGGGATAAAACCAGAAAACGACGGCTGAAGAACATTCCGGTTAGCAGCTTAGAAGAGGCATGACGGAATGGTAAAAATACTGCGGGGACAAAAGGACATCCAGGGCAATAAACCAGAAAATTACAGCCAAATACCAATGGGGTCACCCGAATGTGACGGCGCCACCCCTCACCAACCACATAACAGAGGCCAAACACCACTCTCGTGGCCTGTCGGGAATGGGCATGATAGAGTGGTGAAAATACTGCAAGGACAAGACATCAACACCGACAAACCAGATAATAACACCCAAACTCTACTCGGGTGGACTGCTGATAATGAGCACACTGTAAAGTTGAAAATACAGCTCAGGCAAAATGATGTCAGTCCGACCAACCTAAAAACGACGGCCAAACACCCCTCAGGTGGGCTGCTTGTAAGTGACATCCGGGAGTAGTGAAAATACTGCTCCAACGTAACGAAACCAACCCCCAGAAAACTGATAACAACGGCCGAAAACCACTCTGCTAGCCTAACTATCATACAACGGGCACGAGGGAGTGGTGAGAATATTACTTGAAAGAGCCGGTGTCAACTCTAACACACCATATAACCAGTGCATCTCATTTTGGATAACATGTGGTTAATAAAAGTAAACAAAAATAATAATCTCCGAGTACCCTTGTTTGAATCGCTCCAAGAGAAGATTATTTTATTGACGAGAATTCCATTCCCTAACGGTCCCTAGTTCAGCACAGAATGCATATGGCCGAGGGGCGGACCAAAGGGTATGATATTATCGCACTGCATAGCATCTATCGATCAAACAATCGTATGATAGGCGAAAAACATAAACTTACCTATGGCCCCTCGAATATTTGCCCTTCAATTCCCCCATCAATTGTTTCCCTTGTTTGTTGGGAACCGCCGGCAAAGTGAAGATTTCCTAAGCCTTATGACATCGCGTTCAAAACATTGGCGTCAAGCTAGATTCCCATTCTATTCGCGGTTTTTATTGTTGCTTGCTAGTGGTTGTCGGGGTGGATAATCCAACGAGTGATAAACGATGCGTAGATATACTCTTAGCCAGGAGCGCTCTCGGTCACGTGACCTTAGCAATCGGGTCGAAAATCATTTCCCCCATGCCCTTTTTACATAGAATTTTACTCTCCTTACCACTTCTCACGCCTTGCCTCAGCTCTAACATTTACCCTCCGTATAGCGCCTACCTAAACTTCCCCTCGCATCTTGATCACTCCCCTCCCACCCATCACGCTTACAAAGAAACAAAAAAAACAACCATTTTCTTGCTCCCTACGCAAAACTTCCTTCTATTCTGTTTCGACCTGAATTTCCGCGTAGGCATCCGTAATTGCTGGCGCGTTCTACCAAATCTAACCAGATACCTCTCTTAGGTCTCTGACCTTTTTTCCCCCTCCGCCATCCTTCAACTCATCTCCACCTTCCCCTCCACCTCCCTTTCTTCAAACTCCATTCCATATTCCCTCCCGCCAACACCATCTTTTCTTACCACTTTTTCTCCACGTTAATATCCAGAAAAAATTTCTACCTCTGCTCAATCTATCTTGTCGGTGAAAAAATCGTCATCATGTCTAACGTTATGGATTCCACCAGCGGCCAAGAGAATGGTCCAGTTACCCCTACAAACCGCTCCCGCAGCAACACCATGAGCACAAACCCTTTCAGTAACGACATGACTCACCATCGGAATGATCCTTATGCGAGCTACGCGGACTCCCGCTCGGGAAGCCAAACGAATGAGGTAAGCTGATGTTGTAATTTATTTCTTGAGGGAATATAAGGCTTACTCGTTACAAGGAGGGCGATGATTCCAACGTCATCTACGTCTCTGGCCTCGTCTATTCTATCGAGGACATTTCTTTGTGTAAAATGTTTAGTCAGTTCGGTAAATACGATCCTCCCTCTAAGCGAATCTTAATTAATAATTTTCAGGGAAAATCATCGACATTCTTCGACGCCCGGTCGGGTTTGACACCAAGACCAGCGGTGCCCAACAATATGCCTTCGTTAGATATGCGAGTGCCGAAGATGCCCAGCGTGCCCTTCAGGTAGCTGAAGTTACGCTGGAAGATAGGAAGCTGTATGTTTCGCCTATTTGTCATAAAGAGAACTTGCAGACTCAATTGCTTACGAGTTCCCCCTTAGCACTATTAAACCACGCGAGAGGCGTCCACGCAGATTTTTTTCTCGAGAAGATTCTGGGTACAGCAAGTATACTGAGAGTAACGAGAGGATTCTCAACGCTATCCGTGGGACCTCTCGTCCTGATTCTAGGAAGGAACATGCTTTTGAGCAGCGCCAGGATCATAATAAGGGCCAAAACAATCTCTCGGCTGCTGCTAATGGGCAGGTTGGAGGTTACGACCCTAGCGTGGCTCCTACTTGTGGGATGAAATCCCCCGACAGCGCTGGTAATGCCGGGCGCCCAAAAATGTTGATGAGTAAAGCGTTATTTGTTGCCGGCCTACCTTTTGATATGTCTCCGAAGGAATTATTCATGCTTTTCGCTGAGCAAGGTCCAGTCGAAGGGTGCTACATTTTTCCATTCCTGGACCCCTTCGGGCGTCGGTTCGGTCATATGGTTATGGCCACATTTTTTGCTGCTCAGAAGGTACTTGCAAAACCCTCCCCCATTCACTGCTCCGGCTTTAGTCCTAATAAATCCTAGGCTCAGGAAGCGTTCGATAAATGTACCATACGGAATTGCCTCCTAGAAGTTGGCTATCGGCATCTGGAACCTCTCATGGGCGGCCTCGAATACAATTCCCAACAACCTGGGTTTCAAGGACTGCCTACCCCATCCTTCCCAATGTATTGCCCTACCGCCCCGCACCAGAATTGGGCCCACCATCCGTTTATCGGACAAATTCCTACCCCCCCAGGGATTGCCCCACAGATGCTGGCTTTCAATCAGTCCTATCTTCCATTCTCCCCCGGCCATGTTCCCCCTTCTGCATATAGCCATCAACAGATTCATACAATGCCACCCCCGGGTTTCGAGCAATCCTATTCGCAGTACAGTACCCCACCAAATTCGCCACCTTTCCATACCCATCCTTTTGGATGGCAAACTCAGGGGCGCGGTATGAATCGCACTTTCCAGAGCGGGAGAAACTTTTCTCGCCGCTCATCATACCGTCAAACGTCTTCGAATTTTACTCCATCTTCTCCAGGGGCAGGGAGCGGAGATCAGCACATCCGCTCGATCTCTAACTCTTCGTCTAGCACACTCGTCTCTGGCGCATCTGAGCAGAAGTTCCATGGCCCAGTCATTGCCAATGGCTCCTATCCGTATGGTAGGTATGGTACTCCTCAGAAAGGTCACAGTTTGAAGGATGAAACTTCGCCTTCCGATGAGCAATCGACACCATCTCCAGTAGCCGTGCGCTCCGCTCAGGAATCCGAAACACCAACCAAGTCCGCATCAAAGGCCTCTTTTCAGGCCATAGTCCCAGAAGCTGTTCCCGAAACGCCAAAGCCAGCAGACCCTGCCAATCTGTTTGTCAAGAACTTTGATGACGATATCATCTCAGACCCTGACGATCTCAAAAAATTATTTGAGCCCTACGGCCCTGTTGCCTCGGCTCATCTTGCCATGATCCCTGGAACTAATCGGAGTATCGGGTATGGGTTTGTAGCATTCGCCAAAGCAGACGATGCAGCGAATGCAAAATTAAAACTGAATGGCTCGATGGTTGGCAAGAAGAGGCTTTTCGTGAGCTACGCCGAACGAAAAGAAGAGCGGACCCAGAGACTTAAGCTGCATTTTAAGAAGGGGAAGAATAGTCCTCGGGGTGATGGAAAAGAGCCCAACCCCAGTAATCCCGAAAGCTCACATGCTCATTCTTCGGATAACGGGGAGGAGGGAAGCACAGAGGGAACTGAAAAAGGGGAGAAAGCCGGAAGCATTGAGAAAGAACCACAAAGTCCCCCGCTAGAGAAGAGCACAAACCTTCCTAAGCATAGACACGACCAGGATTTAATTAGGGAACCTCTAGAGGTATCTCAGATTGGCGAGGTTAGTGAGAATGGTAATTTAACCACAGGGGCGCTTGCGATAGATGACCGCGCTCCTCTCACTCCTGTTGAAAACGTTCCGCATATCGTGATAGAACAGGACACCGCAGCGGCGACAGGGTGGCGTGGGAGGACTCAATTGACAGGAAGTGAGTTCTCTGACATTGAAATTTCTTTGGTGTCTGATAATGCTAACCATCGTATTGAAGTTACCGAAGTAGAAGAGGAGGAAGTGGCGAAGGAAACAGCCAATGGTGATAACACTGCAGCATATTCTGAGCCAGCACTGCCACAAATTCGGGACCGTGTTCTGGATGCTGTTTCCGAGCAGGTGCATGAGTCTAATTTCCACGACCAAACCAATGAGAGGCTGCAAGGCGAATCTACTCAGCCGGATGCTCCTGGAGACTTCTTGAGGCCCAGTGGAAGTAACGGCTTTCACAGACAACAGCATTACGACAACCGCTCTCCAAGCCCGCACAACAGCAATCGTAGCCATGGAGCACAATACCACAATCATGGCCAAAATGGGACGGGGCGGGGTTACCGAGGTTACGTCTATCAGAATCCAAGCTACGGCCGCGGAGGTTTCAGGTTCTACGGGAACAACAGACCCGGAGGTAATGGCGGATACCACCAATCTTTCAATAACCCCTCTTCTGGTGGACGTACCGTGTTTTTCAATAACAGCACCCAGCCCTTCTCCACGGAGAGTAGCTATGAACCGATTGGGCCTCAAAATCAACACCGTAAGAAGAAATGGCAAGGCGGCAACAGGAACGGCCGCGGAGGGCAGCAACAGAGAGGATCTCCCGCTACCATCGATCATCACACAGTCAATAACGTGATGCTCGATGTCAGTGATACTGGTCAGGGGGCGGTGGCAGCTTACTAAGCTTCACGGGCGAACCATGTTCGAGAAAGAGAGCGGGGGAGAGGGAGGAGACGCAGGCGATGGGAATTTCAATGGGAATAGCGACAGGGAGGGCTTATGGGAGTGAGAGAAAAATAGGTGAATAGTGGGGTACGGGAGGGTGCGGGGGGGTCCGGGGGTCCGGGTGACATGAAGTGGCTAGAACATAGTATCCCTTATCTCAAAGTTCTGGCTAACTTACTGTAGTTTTCTTTTCTCTTCTCTTCTCTTCCTCTTGTTTTTTCATTCTCAGAATCTGATTCCAGCACTGCACTGTGGCCGGGTGCTCTAATTCCATGTTTTAAATTATTTTTTTTCAAGATGTGCTTCAGAACTGGTTCTAATCTAAAGAACCCCCATCCTTCCATGGTAGGCTTGCTCACTTTTGCTGTACTTTTAAGGATGTCTGTCTATGCTTAGCTATCGTTTCGGGATACATTAGTAACTTGACGGCGCTGATATGGATAGCTTTTTCCGCTTTAATGGGTTTGGTAGAACCTCTTTTCGTCCACTTTTCTCGAAAGAACGTACATACAGTAAAGGGTAGTGTGATATTGTGTTCTGACCCCGAGAGGCGGGTATCCTAACCGACCAGGTGTTCGCTCTGTCCACAGTGCAATAGTACCCAACAGGAAGTACTTTTAGCTGCTTCGCTCTGTTACCGTATCTTTCCTCAAGTTCCTGCAAAATTGCCATACCATAACCGTCAATGCCATTTCACAGGTAACAGGCCCCGAGGATCACCGTTGAATGTGGTAACCTGCGCTGCCACCCAATGTTTCCAAGCAGGTCGCAGCCCTTCTACCATAGGCGGACAAAACGACATGAACATACCGAAACACGTGCAAAACTTGTGATCCTTCCCCCTACAAAGTAATGTGCCGGTACGGGAAGCGAGCCAAAAAATAATGCTGGTGATCTGAACAGTAGAACTGTAGAATCGAGTGATGAATAGTGACCGCATACCACTCCCATATGGGAAAGATTTACCGTATACAACGATATAGCATAAAAAAGGGGAACATAGTACTGTACCGTACCGTTATCATTATTTATACGCGCACGCTCTGTGTGAAG
>Ga0307510_10005191_pt1 | contig 15482 bp, 6 predicted proteins | sample 12_EM_MG_FD_207224 | JGI IMG/M metagenome (GOLD analysis project Ga0307510, IMG submission 207224) | Populus trichocarpa ectomycorrhiza microbial communities from riparian zone in the Pacific Northwest, United States - 12_EM | ecosystem: Host-associated > Plants > Roots > Unclassified | place...
TATGGGCGTCGGACAGCATCAAAACTAACAATAATACAAGTGGATTTCAGTATCCCATTTCAATAGAATTTTGTTCTGTTTGAGCTAAGGCTTAAATTGATTGTTTGAAGGTATAGTTGGGGTTATTTTTTAAAGTGTTTTTCGTGCTGAAATATATTAAAATAATATTTTTTTTATTTTTTAAAAATTATTTTTGAGATCAGCACATCAAAACGATCCAAAACATGCAAAAAAATAACCTTTACCAAAAAAAAAATTAAATTTTTATGGAATGTATTTTGCACCGCATTCCGAAACAGTGCTTAAAAAAAATATAATATTGGAGTCCTATCTCTGAAATCAATGAGTTTTTAATTCCATTTCAAATGGATTTCATATTTCATTGAAAAATTACCAAATCTAAATATATTTTTTTTTCTCATTTTCAATTTAATGAAAGATAAATCGGTCTAGGGCTTAAAATAATTTTTGCATCAACACCTTGTGCTGTACGTCCAAAAGTTAACCAGAATTTAATGAAAGATATAGGTTGTTACCTGCCCTCTGATCCCTACAGGTTTTGAGGGCTTCTCAATTTCTCCCCCAATCTTTTGTTTGTATCAATTACCTCCCTGAGTTTCCATGGAAGTCTCAATTCTTCCGTTTGATCCATCTCAATTCATGAAGCTAAAGGATCTGACCATAAGTCATTCTTTATTTCTCAATTGACCTCCTGAACTTTTGAAAAAATATTAATAAAAAAACTAATTCTTCAATGACATTAACAATATTGTTTTTTCAATTATGGTTATAATATTATCTTTTTTTTACGCTATGTTTCTCAAATTTATAAACTTTAAATGTTAGATAAATATTGATAAGAATGCAAAAGGTCAAACTATAAGTTCTAAATATTTTAATGAAATCATAACAAGTTAGATTGACACCATCTTTTCATATTCTCGTTTTCAAACAAAAAATGAAAAGAAAATAGTATATTTCTAAACTATATTTTTGTACAAATCATAAGTTATCCGATCTCCAAGAAAGAATTAATCCATTTGATATTTAATTAATTGATTGCATGAGTGTTTGCAAGGCTTTTTTTATATATAGATTTAATTTGATGAAACAAGTTTTATTAATTAATTTTAATATTATTGAAGGATGGATGTTTGATTGAAACTATTTTTAAACTTATCATGAATCCGGTCAGTTCAACGGATGGAGATGGATTAAAGGGAAAAATTCAGGGGGCAAACAAGATTTATCTTTACGGATGCGAAAGCTTGAATTTCGTACGAGTATTTCATGGCCTCTACAAGCCTAATATGGCCTGTCAAAGGCAGGCAGGCAAGCAAGCACTTTAGACACTGAACAAAAGTAGTAGTATTTCTTGCATCACACTACTGTCTACTGTGTTAAAGCCCCAAAAAGGAAAAAGACGTAATTTCCCTTGAAGAAACACTGCTGGATTCCCTTGAAACTCTCCTAGCAAAACGAATAAGATTTCTTTTTTAGTACTGATATTACTCCCATTAGCACCGAGAAAGAGAGAGAGTGTGTTTGTGTTGTCAGTCGAGAGTTAAGACTTGAGAAGAGTCCTCATCAAGGCTTCAAGAATTTTACAATGAGAAACAAAGTACTAGTTTTGCCATGTCTCTTGTTGCTGCAATGTTATCTAGGTATGTTTTCTCCCTTGTTTTATGTCTTTGCCTTGATTATGTCTATGGTTTGGGTGGCAAACGTTGAATTAATTTAATCATGGCTTCTATGTTGTAGTTTTGTGCAAACCCTTTCTCTCTGGTAATAACTTGATAAAAATATTGTGCTGTTTTAGTGTGATCTTCCTGAGACATTTCTTCTCTGTTCTTCATTTCTATGGTCAAACCTTCTTGCACATACCCTTTTTTTTTATTAAATGCCAATTTTGGTAACAAGTAATGCATAATGGTGGATACCAGAAATAATGTTGACTACATGACATGAATGATACATAGAAGTATATATTACTGTGTGTCTTAGATTTCATTCTCTTCAGGATTCCTGGAATTTAATCATTGGTTTATATCATGAAAATATTATTCTAACAATTGCTAATTTGTTCTCTTTCTGATTTTTTTTGGCCCTTTTATTTTCTTTGCCTGAACTTAGTCCTGACAATGGAGACTGCAACGCAAGAGAAAGCAGAATCTGCGATCCCAGTGACAACATTGTCACCTCCAGAAGGCAACATAACTTTTCTTGGTGGCACAACATGGTGTGTTGCCCTGTCAGGTGTCTCTCAAATTGATTTGCAGAATGCATTAGACTGGACCTGTGGTCTAGGCATGGCAGATTGCAGTCCAATCCAAGAGGGTGGAGCGTGTTTTGATCCTGACACGCTAGTTTCTCATGCCTCCTATGCTTTCAACAACTATTACCAACAAAATGAGAATTCTGAAATTGCTTGCAATTTCGGAGGAACTGCCGTTTTAACTAGAAAGGATCCTAGTAAGAAATCTCTTGCCTTCACCTTCTTTTCGTTTACTTTACTTTATTTAGTTGTTCGTTCTTTTCTTGATGATGTACAGAAGAATAGAGTAGAACTTGATTCCTTTAATGAGGAACTTCAAATTTATGCATCAAATATGACCTTTGGTTTCTATTAATTTTGATGAGAATGATATTTGGAAAAAAAATGGGAACATTTTGAGTGTTCTCTGCAATATTTAGGCTTCCTTTATGTTTCTTCAAGCACGCCATTTTGAAGTAGGACTCTCACTTTATCTTGCTTGTAGTCATAGGAAAATGTTGATCAGTTTTTTATTTTGAAGATTAGCTAACCAGCAACCTAGCCAAAGAATTATTAGATACTCTGATCTGCAGTAAGTTTATCACTTAGATGCATAGTTGTAGGACCCGATCCAGAGTTGACCTGGCTCAGGCTCGGGTTGCAGATCGTGATCAACCTGACTCAGCCTGAGCTAGGCTCTCAGTAGGTAGATCATCAATTTGAACTGCCAAGCCGACCCGTTGAGATGAACCAGGTATGTTACTACCAATTCGATTGGGACCATGACTAATCTACACCATTTTTAATGTGCAGGTCATGGAAAATGTAGCTATGCTGCACCTGGGTATGCTCTTTCATTTTTCTTTCCTTTCTTTTTAAATTGGATATATGTATATGTTCTTCTTCACACGCTAGTTTCCTCTTCTTCTATAGATTTTTTTAAAAAAAGTGTGTGAAAGAGAATCGACATTAAAATTCTAAAGTGAAACGCCCTTTTGGAGGGTATTTGCAGATCTGCTGCTAAGTCGCCAGCACCTTCTTTGCTCAAGGGGCGCAGAGCAAACTTTATATGGTTGAAGTTTGCTGGGATTTTTCTGCTTTTGTACTTGAGAAGATGATTATTGGCTGGTTAACTTGTGAATGAAGCAGCTGGTCATTGATTATGTCCCTTTACCAAACTTTATGTCATGGGAAGCCATAAGAAACAGGGCTTAAGTTGCACGGTTTCTCTCTATTTTGCTGAGATTAGTACTTTGTAATTGGAATTTTCAAAGTTAATCATATCTTTGCTTATGCTTTAGGAATCTAATTTTTGTTTATGCAATCAAATCTTCCCTCTTGTCCGTCCACATCTCCATTGAATGTTTATGAGCTTGCTTGTTACGTTCCTTTCTGTCAACTTCATCTACATTCCCTATGGCAGTTGTGCCCGAGGTGGTGGTGAAGATTCAGGGGAATTCGTAGCCTCAAATCAGATTTAAGATATTTATATTAAAAAAAAGGATAAAACTACACACTATGCCGTATATTTGCCACATGCAGTCAGCATCCGCAGTCATGGATATATTGTTAGTATACAATTCTTGTATACCGGCAACAATTTAAATACACTGATTAATAAAACATATATCCTTCCATTAGATTTAACTAGTCTTGCTGCTCGGATAAATTTTTTTATCTAACTTGTAAAAAAAAAATACAGGCATTGGCAATGTTTCTTACACCACCAAGAAAAATTGTAATTTTAAATAGCAGAAAAGATGCATGTGTTTAACAAAATAATTTAAAAATTATATGTGCTAAATATGTTTGTGGCAACTAAAATTTGAGACGATTAAATTGACTATTTAATTAAGCGATATCTCAAATATAATATTACTTATTAAATCTTAATTAATTTTGATTAAACTTAAAGAAAAAACTAGAAACAACCATTAAAGACAACAAAATGAGGGTTTGCTAGTATAAAGATAATTATAATGATCTCATTCAAAAACAAATTTAAAAATAAATTTAGCAAAAACAAATTCACTCCCTTGCAACTTTTATCACTTCATCCGCACTGCAAAAACAATCTTCTCATAGCTAACTGGCCTGTATCATCTCTTCTTTTTCAAAAGCAATGGCCCATTGAAGACAAGCGTTCATTCCACCTGGCACAAAGTGACTGATAAAATATAACTTCATCGATCTGTTCTCCCATTTTCATCAGCTGCCAAATAAAGTTTTCTGTCACAGGACTTCGACATTCAATTGGTAGTGCTTTGGAAATTGATATCACCCACGGCTGGCTTGAATATTGACTGCTTCCAGCTCAGTTAGATCCCTCCAACACCAATCCCTCCACCAAAACCTTTCCTTTTCAGACAATCTCTTTCCTTGATACGCAACACATAGTCTGTCACAGGTATTTTCTTCTTCAGCTAGCTATAAAGCCTTGATTCAATGCTCAATGCATCATTTGAACTGATTGTATCCTTTCTTAAATCAATTCTTACCACGTTTGATATCATTAAAAACGACATTTACTAATTTTGCTTCATGGTTTATTCTTGCTATAACGGATCTCAACTACCTCAGGAATGAAAATAGAAGAACTGTTCAGGACATATTACAGACGCCGATCAAGCGGCACATTCACATTCACATTTGGTGTCCCTTGCGAAGAGTGGTCATAGAAATAGCTCACATAGACCAATATCGCCTGCCAGAAGAAATGCTTCAAGCCTCGATAGTAGAAGAAACAATATAAAAAATAGCAAACACAAGCAATACAAATTATAATGAATAGGGGGTATTTTTTGTTATTAACACGTTTTTTTTATTTAAAGATCGGTGAAATAACATAGTTTAAGAAAAAAAAATATATGAAATGGCCCATGCATAAGGAGAGAGGAGAAATAAAAAAAAAAAGGACCCTATGATATACTGGAAACTCTAATTATGATATCAACGGTACAATCGAGAAGATCTTAATGAGACAAATCTAATAACACCAAGAAATGTTACTAACGATAACCCAAGTGTGTCACACTTATCGTCCAAAGATGGAAGGTAACTTATTTGTCTTTGACCGTATGTGTGGTTCACTCGGGTCATTATTGATGACCTTCATTTGTATTGTTGGATTTGTCTCATTAAAATCTTTGTAACGGTACTAGTGATGTCGTAAATGGAGTTTCGATGTGCCTAAAATGCCTTTGTTTTTCTTTCTATCCTTCTCTCTCTCCTTTGTATTGTAACAAGAGCTTCAACATGTTTCATATGTTTTATTTTCTTTTTCTCTCTTTTTTCTTTTCACAAATTACAATGAGGAGAGAGAAGAGGAAAAATAAAAGAAAAGAAACTAGAGACACATCAAAACTCAGATTATGATACTACTGGTACCGTAAAAAAGATTTTGATGAGATGAATTCAATAACATAAAGGAAGGTCACTAATACTGACATGAGTAGGTCATACTTATCGTCAAAGGCAAGTGAGCCACTCGTCACCTTTGAGCAGCAAGTGTGGCACACTCTGGTAACCATTGGTGATTTTTTTTAGTGTCGTTGGGTTCATATTGTGAAGATCTTTTTTATGGTACCAGTGATGTACTCGGAGCTTCAATGTGCTTCTAAGGTGTGTTTCTTTTTTCCCCCTCTATTCTCTCATCTCTCGTCATGTGCAACACATTTCACTAGTTTTTTTTTATAAAAAAAAATATTACAATTCTGAATAGCGACAAGTAAGAATGTCACATTTCATTATCGCTACATGTATAAGTTGTTCTATTTTACTAATTTTTTTAAAAATTATGTTATTTTATCAATATTTAAATAAAATGTGCTATTTTTTTAAAAAAAATCTGAATAGGATCACTACACAAAATAATATAAATTTTATTATTAAATATTTTCTTTTCAAGAAATTTACAACTTTTTAAATTAATAAATTCAAAAACTAACTTAAACGAATTAGTAAATTTAAATAAATAAATAAAGCTTTTTAACCATAAATATCTTTGAGAAACTATCCACCTAGCCTCCTCATTATGATATATTCACAACGGAGTGATCAAACCCACTTGCATCAATCAATAAAGTGTTGGTCTAATAGTTAAGGCATTGTTATATTCTTATAAGGATGAAAACACGAATTCGATCTCTAGAAAGTATACTTGTTAGAAGGGACAGTTACAAACCCCAAATAGAACTAGTCTCATTATTTAAAAAAAATATGAGGATACCTGGATTAGCGGGAAAAAAAAACCCACTTGCATCAGTCAACCTTGGACAGTGATAAATTTTTTTTGACACGCCTCCCTGCAAATCCATTAAAACCTTTTCCTCTTCACATAAGTGCTAGAGTACATGGTTCCAAAACCCAGCTCAGCCCAGCAAATAATCTCAAAGATTCATTGACCTGGCCCTTGGGATTTCTTTCAGACCGACCATGCAGTTTATTCAGAGAAACCCAGTAGATTTAGCATCTCAATTAGGTGATCTTATCAAAGTCTAGATGAGATCCCATCAACGTTTTTTTTTTAAAAAACAATATTTTTTTCAAGTTTTCAATTATTTTTAGATCAGCTTTCATTATCTAGAAGCATATGCAATTATCTTACGTCGCTGCACAGCTAGGCCATGAGCGGGGCCCGGTTTCAGAACACTGCTAGAGTAGCTACGGCGGGCTGCATGACACTGTTCCTACCAAGATTTAATGATAGAAACCCTCAGGCTTTGTTGTCCTCTCCATCTTCCAACATTTTTTCTAAGAACATGTTGTATAAACAGCCCCGTAATCGAACCAACTAGATGCTTTTTTGCATCATATGTTGTATATGTATCGATCCTGCTAATGAACTCTCTGCAATTTCATTTTCCAGCTTCATAAAAGAATAATTTTGCCATTGATATTACGTGAGTTCATTTGTAGAAATCCAAAATAAAAAAGTTGGGATTTTGCCATAACACCATTCGCGACATAAAAATTAGACAATTTCATTACCATAAGTTGGAATTCTTTTCAGACAAATAAGCATTTCCAACACCACATCAGAGTATGTTTTGTGTTTGGAGGAAAAAAAACAACAAAGATAACATTTTTAAAGGTGTGTCACACACAAATACAAAACAACCTTATAGAACAGCCATTTAACACACAAATACATGGTTCCATACATACAAGTACTTATGCATAAAACACTAGCAGAATTATTTGTAGACTAAGGAGTGATAAGGACTGGAGCAAGAGATGGAGGATTTGGAATGTCTTCGGATCCTTCTAACATCAAAATCACATTCTTGATAGAGGGACGTAAAGCTGGATCACTCTGAACACACCATAGTCCAATCTTCACCATTCATTCCAATGACTCGTATTCTACATGTTCATCCTTTAGAAGCATATCCAACTGTCCAGCTACGAAGCATTGATATGCCCACCTGGAAAGAATCATTTCATCTTCTGTTGAAACGTCTGCTTTTATACTGCTTCTACAACAGGTGATTTCCAGTAGCACAACTCCAAAGCTGTAAATATCAGCTTTTATTGATATCAAGGCATTGTTCTGCCATTCTGGTGCCAAGTGCCCTCTACTATGTGAGAGGAGGGCCATGGAGCTTCTTACCTTGTCCGGATACAATAGCTTTGATAACCCAAAATCGGAGATTTTTGCTATCCAAGAATCATCCATGAGAATGTTTTGAGGGGTTATATTGCCATGGATGATGCAGGCCTCACACTCTTCATGTAGATAGAGAATTCCTCGAGCTATGTCTAGAGCAATCCTTATTCTTTCTTTCCAAACTGGGCGCCTCTCAGCCGTGAACAGAAGATCTGCAAGTGTGCCGTTCTTCAAGTACTCATAGACGAGAAGCCTCCTAGAGTGGTCAAAACAAAAACCAAGCAGTCGAACCAAGTTCCTGTGGTAAGTTTGTCCAATGATGGTTATTTCGGCCTGGAAATTTTTTTCCCCTCGGTCTAAAACTTTCTCCAGTCTCTTAATAGCAACAGTTTTTTCACCCCCATTTATTTTCCCTTTATAAACTGCTCCAATTGAACCCCTGCCCAACTCTTCCCTGAAACCATCAGTAGCTTTCTCAAGCTCATCATAAGAAAATGACTGCAGAGTAAACTCTCCGGTCAAGCTTATGATTTCTGATAGCTTTTCGTATAGAAAAGCTCGATCCCTGTACACGAAGAAAGTAGAGATTGCAATGCCGAAACATAAGATAGCTATAGAGCAAAAAATTATAGCAAGAAACATAATTAAACTCTTCTTGTTATCTATAATGATTTTCTGGCCTGGGTTTGTTTCTTCCTTGAAGAAGGCTATAGATGATATGGTTTTATTCTCTCTACCATACCGAATTGGAAAAGTATACTTTTCACACTTCGCATCCATATATAGAGCAACGTCACAATGACAATCTTCCAGGCAAGACAAACGACATTTTTCCTCTTCGAGCTCTTGGGCAGAATAAGGATCTCGTTCAAACAATAAATTCTCTATTCCGGTGACATGGTACTTTCTCCCTTCTTTGCTGCCTGCACAAAAACTTTCACTGGCATTCCTGTAGCATCCGCTGAATTTCTCATTGGGATCATTGAAAACAAATCCAGGATAACATGAACATTCATAATTAGTGCCCGTTCCTGAGCAATAACTGTTGAAGTCACAGAAACCATAAACATCACACTGATTATTCAATGCAGACCACTCAACATGTACACTCCAGCTAGTTTTACTCTCAGAACAGTGTGAATACAGCCTGAAAATCCCATCAGCATCAAGTGTCGCACGAAAAATTGTAGTGCTGTTCTCACAGGAATAAGAACTGTTTGCAAATAAGAGTTCTTGTGGTTCAGATTTGTAAATATTCATGAACAGATGTCCCTGGTGATTGAGAGAGAGATCCAACCCCACGTGATTATCAGTATGACTGATCCAGTAAGCATCATTAGGTAGAGCAGCACTGTTTCTAGGGTAGGCCACAAGGTTTCCATCCCTTTGCATCCAGAGGAAAAACCTTCCACTTGAGTGATTTGAGCTCGACACACTTGAAACCAATTCTTGAGACTGATTGAGACTCTGGCCCCCTAAAATGGTGTCGGTTGGAAAATCAAAGCTTTGCCAAATTATATTACAATTACTGTAAAGCACGAAATTACCAGAATCAAGCATTGAAGCTGAATCTGATACAGACACATCAGCAATTAGTTTCTCATAGCGGCCTTGCCCAGTTCGAAGAAGCAGCTTACCCTCTTCCGAGAAGTGGATTGTAGCATTGGAGGAGACTGGTGGATCATCTCGATTTGCAGTCCAGACGACTGTGTTATCAGGTTGACCGATCAGCCATATTCCTATGGCAAATCCATTTCCTTGTGGATAGAAGCCAAATGCAAAATGCCCTGAAGGGGAGAGCCATGAAAGTAAGTTGGAAGTGGGAGATAACTGAGAATCCAAGTGTATTTCACCACATTGGTTTGGTTGAGTTCTTGTTTCTACAAAGAGTAGAAATAGTATGAGAAGCAAAAGGCATGATTCCAAAGCCATGCAGGAAGGAAGGAGGTGGAGAGAGAAAAACAGATACAGAAAAGATAGCTATTGTTTGAGACCTGAGAGCATTCGGACTAATTGTCAAATAGAAGAAAATTCTACCCAACTTCAAAACTAAAACCGTGTGAAATGATGAATGATTTGTTTGCTAGCAGACGAAACTTTAGTACCGGTCCTACCGCCCTAGACCTGTCTGTAACTTTGGTATAGTTTTCCACAAAAGTCTCCCAAAGTTACGTGTAAGACCCAACTAGCTGAGTCGTTGTCTTCATTTACTGATACCCAAAAGCACTCTTCCAAGAAGACAAGATGCTGCTGTGGATTCCTTTGTTAAATTTTGGGATATAATAGATACTAATAGCTTGAACTGCTATCTTATCCTAGTAAAGATTCTCTCAACAAAATTTCATCAGTTCTAGTGGTAACGTGAAATGTTCATCACAAAACAAATTTCCCAGGGGAAGAAAAGACCTGCAACTGGAAAACAATTCCGATTCACCAGAAACAATTACCGTATATATATGGAACAAGCTTTAATATTTTCTATATATGGAGTGGCCATTAATAATTATCAAAGCATGGACACATTGAATTTGGAGGAAACAGAACATAAGCATGCTTCATGTTAGTATTACTACACAATCAAGATCATCATGCTCTTTAAACTACTGCTTCCATAACTTCCCCACTCCTAAAACCACTAAATTATTTCTTTATTTGGGAGTGCTACTACAGCTATAGGAAACAAGAGACTTTTAGAGAAAGCGGTTGATAGTTTTCCTGCGTAGACACGCATACATAGACACTTATGCCGAAGCTGAAGTTGGGTGTGGAGGAACAGATACATCAGTAATTCCTTCTAACATCATCACAACAGTCTTCATAGAAGGGCGGAGACCTGGTTCATCTTGAATACACCAAATGCCGATCATAACCATTTTCTCCAATTTCTGCCTGTCTACATCTTCACCAAGATCAAGCCTGTCAAATTCTCTTGCAACCAAAAGCTCGTATGCCCATTTAGAAAGTAGAACTTCCTCTGGTTTTGATACGTTGATTTCCATGTTTCTCCTGCAGAAAACAATTTCCAAGAGCACAACTCCATAACTGTAAACATCTACCTTCACTGATGTTGGAGTGCTGATCTTAGTCCATTCAGGTGCCATATAACCTGGTGTCCCTCTGGCTACAGTCAGGGTTCTTGTTTGATCAGGCACTAACAATTTTGCCAGCCCAAAATCAGAGATCTTAGCAGTCCAAAAATCATCCATCAGAATGTTTTGAGGCTTTATATCACAATGCATGATTGGTGCTTCACACTCTTCATGCAGATATAAGATCCCTTTAGCAATATCTAGAGCAATTTTCACTCTGTCGCTCCAATCTGGAATCCTTTCATTTCGGAAGAGAAGATTTGCAAGTGACCCATTGCTCATGTATTCATATACTAGGAGCCTATGGGAACCCTCAGTGCAGTAGCCAAGAAGCCGAACCAAATTCTTATGATGAGTTTTTCCAATTGAACGCATCTCCGTCAGGAACTCCCTTTCACTTTCACTGATCACCTTCTCCAGCCTCTTCACCGCAATAGCCTTTTTACCTTTGTATAAAGTCCCTTTGTAAACAGCTCCAGAAGATCCTTTCCCCAACTCTTCTTTGAAACCCTTGGTTGCTTTCTTAAGCTCACGATAAGAGAATGCTCTCAGAGTGAGCTCACGGGCCAAGCCAAAATTTCCACTTTCCGTCTGCATTCTACCCTTAATGACTCTCGACTTAAAGATGAAAAGGCCAGAGATTGCTAGGGCGACTAAACACCATGTGATGAAGGCTAAACTCATAACAAGAATTAGTACCACTGCCTTCTTGCTTGTCCTCTGGATTACTGAAGGCACCATTCCTATGGCACTGGAATGGTTGCTGCTTTTGATACTCTCCAAGGCCACCTTGAAGAAAGATTTTGATGATTGATATTGCGTTTTCGAAGCATATTTCACTGGGTACTTCTGTTTCTTGCAGTTCCCTGCTTCGTACAGCGCACCAGCACAGTTACAATCCTCCAAACAGGACTTTCTGCAACCTTCCTCTGACATTGATGCTTGAAAATAAGCATTGTCATCCCACGCAATTTGGTCCATAACAGTAATGTTATATAACGATGACATTTCGTTTGTATGTTTGCAGGATCCTTCGTTGTAGTCTCTCTCACATCCACGAAATCTCTGGTTGGGATCAACGTAAGCAGTTCCAGGAAGACAAAGACAGTCAGGTTGATCATCATCATTCATGGTGCAGTAGCTGTTGAATCCACAGAAACCTCTCACTTCACACTGTATCCATGGTACATACCACATAAGGGAAATGATGTACTTAGCTACGCCATCGAAGTTATGGGAATACAATCGGAAAATTCCATCATAATCCAATGTTGCCCGGTAGATAATTGAGGTGCTGTTCGATTCTGAACCAGAGGATGTCACGGTTTTGATTTTGTGCAAGGTTTGGTTAACGAGTAACAGATCTCCTGTACCAGTTAAAATTAGATGGATACCAGGATTACCATTAGTTTCAGAGCTCCAATACGCATCCAGTGGAAGGTCTAGAGTGTCTACGGGATACAAAACAAGGTTCCCATCATCTTGCATTTTAAGATGAAACCTTCCCGTGGACAAATCGATTGCAGATGCACGGGAAAACAGTTCACCCCCTTTGTATAGATTCTGTCCTCCTAATATAGTATCCGTAGGAAAGCTAAAACTTTCCCATATTGCTTCGGAACGTTCATTGTAGAGCACAAAATTCCCAGAATCAAGCATTTGAGCATATGAAGCTGACCCTTTAAAATTAGCAATGAATATCTCTTCATTAGTTGCATTATTTCTATGCCTTCTCAAAAGGAGCTTACCTTTTTTGGTCAACTCCAATGTAGCATTTGATGACACATGAGGGACATCTCGGTTTATTGTCCAGGTGAATGTAGCATCTGGCTTACTCGCCAACCAAATTCCCACTATGAAGCCGCTGCCCTGTCGGTAGAACCCAAAAGCAAATAGACCAGAAGGGGAGCGCCATGAAGTTGGTGGGAAATTGGTGGAGAGTGAAGAACCTAATTCTATCGAGTGTGTCCGGCTCTGCTGGGGACTTACAGGTTCGTAAATCCAAAAGAAAAACACAAGCAACAAAGCAGAATAGGCTGAAGCCATATGATAAGCTAGCGTTCTACTTCCTATCAGGAAAGACCGGTGACATATAAGGAAGTGCTTCTTCTTTTTTTTCAGAGGATGCTAAAAACATGGTAACATTATGAATTCCCATGAGGACATCTCAAATCATAGACAAGTGGGTTCCATTGGCAATGAATGAGATTAGGGAAACTGGTCCCACCTCTGGTGAACTTGACTTGTGTCTACTTCGACGTGCAAATTGGCAAAAAATATTTTTATCAAATATCCTTATCTTTTTGTTCTTTAATATTTATTATATTTTAAATATTTCATCCTTAAATCCTAATCCCCTATATTCCTCATCCAAATTTTTAGCACATTCCGAGCATAATCAAAGTGTTTTGGAGGGGTGAAAGTACGAGGAATGGCTGTGGAGAGAAAGAAAACGAGAGGGAAACGTATTTCCAAATTATCCTCATGAATCTCACATGTCAATTCGAGTTAATTCGTATAAGTACAATATATTTTCTTTTCAATATAAAATTTTTAAAAATATCTTTTATGGTAATTTTTTTTAATAAAAAAAACTTATTAATACCTAGATTTTGCTTAAATGTTTTGGTCTTCACCCGCAGCCTTGCATGCGCAAATGTGCTGGTACTATTAAAACCTTGTATGTAGAATTAAAAATGCTTCGTATTTGTTTATGACTTTCGTTCTTCAAAGTCGTCCTTCATGCCCCCCCGGTGTCTCTCCAAGACGTCCACTTGTTGATAATTATACTCTTAACCTTTCGGAAAGCATAGTTCTATCCCTTGGAAAACCCAAACATTGACTACATTAGTAAATTAAGGGGCGATTAATTATATGTTTCTCAGTGTGGAATCGATTGTTTTTCAAATAATTTTTCATGTCGAAATACATGCAAATGATTTTTTCTATTTTTTAAAAATTATTTTTGATATCAGCACATCAAAACGATTCAAAACGTACAAACCGTATTAAATTTTAACAAAAAAAAATTTAAATTTTGTGGGAACGCGGTTTTAACCGCGTTCCCAAACGCTTCATAAGTCTTCCACGGAGTAGAATGGTCTTTTCTAAATAATAAAAAAACAATTACAAATTGAATAGTGCAGGAAGGTCTTTACATGTTATTCAACACAACAAAACTACTTAATAGCTCTTACATGCAACATTTTTTAAACCTAAATGTTGAGGTTTTATCAGCTTTTTGATTTTTTCAAACAATTAAACAATGCATTTGTTTTTAAAATCAATTTTTTATAGCTTTGATCGAGGAGCGTTTGAGTGTTTTTATATTAGTCTTTTTTTATATATATAATAAAGTGGTTATAGTGGGGATGCTCGGCAATTGTTTTAGTAAAATTATTATTAAAAAAATTATCTTGCGTGTTATGCGTTGGCGTGTAAAATGTCACCATGCCCTTTGGACAAAGCTTGGGACGTCGTTCAATGGCCATACAAGGGCTTCGTTAGATTCGTCATAGCTTCCCCTCCTTCCAAGTCTAGCATGTGTTGCAAACAGATGTCCAGTATGGTGCATGCAATCATTTATTTTTATTTTTTTTTCTCTTTTTTCTCCGGGATTTTCACATTGACCCTGTAAAATATAAAAGTAGCCTTTCACTCTCTTATTTTTTCATATTTTATCAATGTTTTTCTTATTACTATTTGTTTATTTAAAATGATTTATGAAATTAATTTTTTATTTTAATTTTACTTCCTTTAATTTTTATATCTTTCATATTTGATCTTTATTCTTTTAAAAAAAATTTCTTACAGTTTCATCCATTTTAAGTTTGTTCTGCCAATTTAATCCTTATTATTTTAATTGCTAGTTTTATCTGTTTTTTCTCTCACAATTGAATCCATTTCAGCCCAAATTAGTGGCTCATTTATTTTTCCATTAAGAAGAAATGGTTGAATTATTTTTTTATGAAGAAGAAATGGTTGAATTAAAAAAACAGAGAACAAAGCGAAACAAGATTAGTACTTCGTAATTGGAATTTTCAAAGGTAATCATATCTTTGCTTATGCTTTAGGAATCTAATTTTTGTTTATGCAATCAAATCTTCCCTCTTGTCCGTCCACATCTCCATTGAATGTTTATGAGCTTGCTTGTTACGTTCCTTTCTGTCAACTTCATCTACATTCCCTATGGCAGTTGTGCCTGAGGTGGTGGTGAAGATTCAGGGGAATTCGTAGCCTCAAATCAGATTTAAGATATTTATATTAAAAAAAGGATAAAACTACACACTATGCCGTATATTTGCCACAAGCAGTCAGCATCCGCAGTCATGGATATACTGTTAGTATACAATTTCTTGTATACCGGCAACAATTTGAATACACTCATGAATAAAACATATATCCTTCCTTTAGATGGTTGTGGCAACTAAAATTCGAGACGATTAAATTGATTATTTAATTAAATGATATCTCAAATATAATATTACTTATTAAATCTTAATTAATTTTGATTAAACTTAAAGAAAAAACT
>Ga0307510_10005192_pt1 | contig 15482 bp, 14 predicted proteins | sample 12_EM_MG_FD_207224 | JGI IMG/M metagenome (GOLD analysis project Ga0307510, IMG submission 207224) | Populus trichocarpa ectomycorrhiza microbial communities from riparian zone in the Pacific Northwest, United States - 12_EM | ecosystem: Host-associated > Plants > Roots > Unclassified | place...
ATTATGGCCAGCGGTCATGTGAACCGCATTAAAAGGCCGAACACATGGCTGCACCGACCAATGCTGCAAAATGTGAAAAAAGCTCTTGCCAACCCGGAGCCGTCCACACATGGCACATCGCGTCATTTCGCTACGATGCGGAATTTGGTCGCTATCGAAGCACAGCGGACATTGGTCAGCCCGAACCAATCAAGCTCGATTTGTGAGCACGCGCCCTAGTGCATCGCGGTCGTGTTGAGGTCCTGCTGGATGCTCTTGTAGTGGTCCAGTCGCTCGATGGCCTGATCGAGTTCGGAGCCTTCCTTCTCGGCGAGCTTCGCTTCCATCTCGGCAATCGACTCGGCGAACTGCGCGCGGTCGAGATCATCCAACGAAGTAGCGACGTCGGCCAGCACGGTGAGGCCGTTCTCCGACATTTCGGCAAGGCCGCCGAGCACGATCACCTTCTGACGGGTGCCGCCAGCGATGATGGTCAGGATGCCCGGGCGGATCGCGGCGACGACAGGCGCGTGTCCAGCGAGCGCGCCGAAATCGCCTTCCACGCCGGGAACGTCAACCTGATCGACCTCGCCGGAGAAGGCGAGCTTTTCGGGGGAGACGAGATCGAAATGAAAGGTAGCCATTGAAAACCTGCGAGTAGCGAGTAGCGAATAGCGAGTGGGAAGAAAGGGAGCAGCGCTATTCGCTACTCCCTTTTCGCCATTCGCTTCTTAGGCTGCTTCAGCCGCCAGCTTCTTGCCCTTCTCGACGGCTTCTTCGATGGTGCCGACCATATAGAAGGCCGATTCCGGCAGGTGATCGTACTTGCCTTCGCAGATCGCGCGGAACCCCTTGATGGTGTCGGCGAGATCGACGAACTTGCCGGGCGAGCCGGTGAAGACTTCGGCGACGTGGAATGGCTGCGACAGGAAGCGCTCGATCTTGCGGGCGCGGGCCACCGCGATCTTGTCCTCTTCGGACAGTTCGTCCATGCCGAGAATGGCGATGATGTCCTGCAGCGACTTGTACTTCTGCAGCACCTGCTGGACCATGCGCGCGGTCTCGTAGTGCAACTCGCCGACGACCAGCGGGGAGAGCATGCGCGAGGTCGAGTCGAGCGGGTCCACCGCCGGATAGATGCCCTTTTCCGAGATCGCGCGGCTCAACACCGTGGTCGCGTCAAGATGGGCGAACGAGGTCGCAGGCGCCGGGTCAGTCAAGTCGTCGGCCGGCACGTAGATCGCCTGCACCGAGGTGATCGAGCCCTTGTGCGTCGTAGTGATGCGCTCCTGCAGCGCGCCCATGTCGGTGGCGAGCGTCGGCTGATAGCCCACGGCCGAAGGAATACGGCCCAGCAGCGCCGACACTTCGGAGCCTGCTTGCGTGAAGCGGAAGATGTTGTCGACGAAGAACAGCACGTCCTGGCCCTGGTCGCGGAAGTGCTCGGCGACGGTCAGACCGGTGAGGCCGACGCGGGCGCGGGCGCCCGGAGGTTCGTTCATCTGGCCGAACACTAGAGCGCATTTGGACTTCACGCTCGGATCGGGATGCTTCGGATCGGCGTTGACCTTGGATTCGATAAACTCGTGATAGAGGTCGTTGCCTTCGCGGGTACGCTCGCCGACGCCGGCGAACACCGAGTAACCGCCATGGGCCTTGGCGACGTTGTTGATCAGTTCCTGAATCAGCACGGTCTTGCCGACGCCGGCGCCGCCGAACAGGCCGATCTTGCCGCCCTTGGCGTAAGGCGCCAGCAGGTCGACGACCTTGATGCCGGTGACGAGAATTTCAGCTTCGGTGGACTGGTCGGTATAGGTCGGCGCTTCCTGGTGGATCGCGCGCAGGCCTTCCGAAACCACCGGACCGGCTTCATCGATCGGCTCGCCGATCACGTTGATGATGCGGCCGAGCGTTCCGGCACCGACCGGCACCATGATCGGGTTGCCGGTGTCGGTGACTTCCTGACCGCGGACCAGACCCTCGGTGGTGTCCATCGCGATGGTACGCACCGTGGATTCGCCGAGATGCTGCGCCACTTCGAGCACCAGACGGTTACCGCCGTTCTTGGTTTCGATCGCGTTCAGAATGGCGGGCAGATGTCCCTCGAACTGCACGTCGACGACGGCGCCGATGACCTGCGTGATGCGTCCGGTCTGGTTGGCAGGGGTGGCCATAAACTCTCTCCTTCGAATTCGTATCTAGACAACCGTCAATTTGATCGTGCCTGTCGCCGTTACATCGCCTCGGCGCCGGAGATGATTTCAATCAGCTCCTTGGTGATCATGGCCTGACGGGTTCGGTTGTAAATCAGGGTCTGCTTGCGGATCATGTCGCCGGCGTTACGGGTGGCGTTATCCATCGCGCTCATCTGCGCGCCGTAGAACGAGGCGTTGTTTTCCAAGAGCGCGCGGAAGATCTGCACCGCGAGATTGCGCGGCAGCAGGCGCGTCAGGATCTCGTCCTCTTCTGGCTCGTATTCGTAGGACGTCGCTGGGCCGGCATTGGCGGCCGGCGCTTCCACCACCAGCGGAATGACCTGCTGGGCGGTCGGTATCTGCGAAATCACGGATTTGAAGCGCGAATAGAATAGCGTGCAGACATCGAACTCGCCGGCGTCGAAGCGCGCCAGAACCTTCTTGGCAATGTCTTCGGCATTGACGAAGCCGAGCTGGCGAACCGAGCGCAGGTCGACGTGCTCGATGATATTCTTCTCGAAGGTTCGGCGGAGCTGCTCGTAGCCCTTGCGGCCGACGCAGAAAATCTTGACCTCTTTGCCCTGGTTGAGCAGCGAATACGCACGCTCGCGCGCCAGACGCACGATCGAGGAATTGAAGGCGCCGGACAAGCCGCGTTCGCCGGTGCAGACCAGCAGCAGGTGCACCTGGTCCCTGCCAGTGCCGGCCAGCAGCGCCGGCGCGCCGGGCGAACCGGCTGCCGCACTGGCGATATTGGAGATCACCGCGTCCATCTTCTCGGCGTAGGGCCGCGCCGCTTCGGCGGCGGTCTGCGCACGGCGCAGCTTTGACGCTGCGACCATCTGCATCGCCTTGGTGATCTTCTGCGTCGCCTTGGTGGAGGCGATGCGGACCCGCATGTCTTTCAGTGAAGCCATTCTTAGTTCACCCCGGCGATCAGGCCCTCAAAGACCCGACCGCAAGCCACTCTTTTGTTAGACCCGGCCCAAAAGCGCGAAGCGCGTCTTCAGGCTAAAGCGCCGGGCCGCAACCGCAAATCATCAAGCAAACGCCTTGGCGTGACTTTCGACCACGCTCTTCAGCTTGCCGGCGAGATCGTCGGAGAGATCGCGGCTGTCACGAATGCCGTTGAGGATCTCGACGTTCTTGCCACGCAGCAGCGACAGCAGGCCGTCCTCGAATGCCCGGACCTTGCCGAGCGGAAGCGCATCGAGATAGCCGTTGGTGCCGGCCCAGATCACGCAAACCTGCTCTTCCATCTTCAGCGGCGAGAACTGCGGCTGCTTCAGGAGTTCAGTCAGACGCGAGCCGCGGTTGAGCAGGCGCTGCGTCGAGGCGTCAAGGTCGGAGCCGAACTGCGCGAACGCCGCCATTTCGCGGTACTGCGCCAGCTCACCCTTGATCTTGCCGGCGACCTTCTTCATCGCCTTGGTCTGCGCCGACGATCCGACGCGCGACACCGACAGACCGACATTCACCGCCGGACGGATGCCCTGGAAGAACAGGTCGGTTTCCAGGAAGATCTGGCCGTCGGTAATCGAAATCACGTTGGTCGGGATGTAGGCCGACACGTCGTTGGCTTGGGTTTCGATGATCGGCAGCGCCGTCAGCGAGCCCGAGCCCTGATCCTTGTTGAGCTTCGCCGCGCGCTCGAGCAGGCGCGAATGCAGATAGAACACATCGCCCGGATAGGCTTCGCGGCCCGGCGGACGGCGCAGCAACAGCGACATCTGGCGATAGGCGACGGCCTGCTTCGACAAATCGTCATAGATGATGACGGCGTGCATGCCGTTGTCGCGGAAGTATTCGCCCATGGTGCAGCCGGTGAACGGCGCGATGTACTGCATCGGCGCCGGATCGGAGGCGGTGGCGGCGACGATGATCGAGTATTCCAGCGCGCCCTGCTCTTCCAGAACCTTCACGAACTGGGCAACGGTCGAACGCTTCTGGCCGATCGCGACGTAGACGCAATACAGCTTGATGTTCTCGTCCGGCTGCGCGTTGAGCGGCTTCTGGTTCAAAATGGTGTCGAGCGCGATCGCGGTCTTGCCGGTCTGACGATCGCCAATGATCAGCTCGCGCTGGCCGCGGCCGACCGGGATCAGCGCATCGATCGCCTTGAGGCCGGTCGCCATCGGCTCGTTCACCGACTTGCGCGGAATGATGCCGGGCGCCTTGACGTCGACGCGCATACGCTTGTCAGCCTGGATCGGGCCCTTGCCGTCGATCGGATTGCCGAGCGCATCGACGACGCGGCCGAGCAGGCCCTTGCCCACCGGCGTATCGACGATGGCGCGGGTGCGCTTGACGGTCTGGCCTTCCTTGATCTCGCGGTCGGCGCCGAAGATCACGATACCGACGTTGTCGGTTTCGAGGTTCAGCGCCATGCCGCGGGTGCCGTTCTCGAACTCGACCATTTCACCGGCCTGGACGTTGTCCAGACCATAGACGCGGGCGATACCGTCACCGACGGACAGCACCTGTCCGACTTCGGTAACCTCAGCCTCCTGGCCGAAATTCTTGATCTGGTCCTTGAGGATCGCGGAAATTTCCGCGGCGCGGATGTCCATCAGCCTGCCTCTTTCATCGCGTGCTTGATCGAATTGAGTTTGGTGCGAAGCGAACTATCCACCATGCGGCTGCCGAGCTTGACCACAAGACCACCGATGATGGAGGGATCGACTTTCACGTTGAGCGCGACGTCCTTGCCCGTCACCGATTTCAGTGCGGTCTTCAGCGCGTCGAGATTCTTTTCATTGAGCTGTTCGGCGACGGTGACGTCTGCGGTCGCCTCGCCCTTGTACTTCGCCACCAGCGCGCGGAAAGCGCGGATCACATCGGCGACGGCGAACAGCCGGCGATTGGCGGTCAGGACTTTAAGGAATTTGGCGGAGGTGCCGGAAATTTCGGCCTTGTCGAGCACGGCGTTGAGCGCCCTCGCCTGCGCGTCCGACGAAAAAACCGGGCTGCGAACGAGGCGCTTCAGATCGGCACTTTCGTTCAGCATGGCCTCGAATCTATCGAGATCGGCCTTCACCGCGTCGACGGATTTCTCGTCGCGCGCCAACTCGAACAAGGCCGTAGCATAACGGCCGGACACTCCCGAAACGGACGGATCTTCAGCAGCCACAACTCGCTCTTTTCAGCTGTCAAACTCGCAAGGGAAAAACCGTCGCCACAAGTAGCGGCGCCTAGCGATCCAAGCCCTTGGAGTTCAAGCGGGACTTCGATTTTCGACCGGCACGCGAGGTGCCGGGATCGTTAAAATCGCGGCTTTGCTAACATAGCGAGCGCGCAGGTGCAACATGACGGCGCGTTCGGGCGATGCCTTGTCGCACGTCTATTTTCAGGCGCGGCAAAACGCGGTTTTGACGGAGATCAGCGCGCCCGAATCTTGCGACTCAACTTTGCCCCCCGGCATCGCGGAGCGATCCGGGCGCGCCTCCCCATAAGAGAAAATCGTTCCTGTCGTATTTGCATGGCGGCCATGAGGCGGCATCGCGGAACGAACCGGGCCAATTTGCTTCATTTGTTCATTACTTGCCTAAATCTATTCGCATCGCGCGATGACTGTATTCGCGAGTAATGCGAGGTATTAAATTAGTTAAAATTTCATTAATCGGTTGATTACGGAATATCGTTTGATTAGTTGATCTCGGTAACAAGATATGTCAGCCCGCGAGATTATGGATCTACTGCCCAATTCATGCCTTATTGCCTGACCAAACGGCGTTCACGAAACTGGGACGGGGGTTCCATTTGCCATGTATGTGGCAATACTATCTGAGGGACTAGTTTAATGCGGAATACCAATAATGTGGTGCCGGGAACTCAAACCCGGTCGCGTACGGCTTTCGCCTTGATCGCCGCAACTCTCCTGGTCGGCGGCAGCATCTCCGAAGCGTCCGCCAAATCCAGGCACCACCGCCACCACCACCACGCTCACAAGGCCCAGGCACCCGGCACCAGCTGGCTGGACTCCAATGCCTCGATCGGCTCCCAGAGCACCGGGCGCGGCTTCTCGGGAAAGGCCTCCTACTACGGCAATGAATCCGGCAGCCGCACCGCCTCCGGTCAGCGCTTCAACCAGAACGCCATGACCGCGGCCCACCGCTCGCTGCCGTTCGGCACCAAGCTCCGGGTGACCCATCGTGGCCAGAGCGTCGTCGTAACGGTCAATGACCGTGGTCCCTTCATCAAGGGGCGTGTGCTCGACCTGTCCACGGGTGCTGCCCGTGCCATCGGCCTGACCGGCGCCGGCGTCGGCCACATCACCGCCGAGGTCGTTTCCTAAGCGCGCATCACCGCGCCGTTTTCCGGTCCATCCGATCGAGCAAGCGTTGCATAGCGGTCGCGGAACTTTCCGCGGCAACAAAGGCCTGCCGTCGCAAATGACGGCAGGCCTTTTTTGTTAAAGGCATTCTTGTTGCCGTGCCGCTCTGGCCACCACGGTGTCAGGAGGACCGTGCTAGGTTTTGCGGGAACGGGGCGCACGGCCTGCCGCAAGCCTCAGGCACACCTCACCGACGGGATCGCAACCATGAGCCAGCTCAAAACCGTGGAGCAACTGCGGAACGTTCTCCCCGCACCCCGCGAGACCACCAAGGCCAAGATCCTTCCCTTCCTCGACGAACAGGCGATCGACTTCCTCCAGACCTGCCCGTTCGGGCTGATGGCCACGGCCGGGCGCGACGGACCGATCGAGGTGTCTCCAAAGGGCGACGAACCCGGGTTTGTCCATGTCGAGAACGAAAGAGCGGTTCTGCTGCCCGAGCGGGCCGGCAACAACCTCGCGTTTGGTCTGCAGAACATCCTCGAGACCGGCCGGATCGGCATGATCTTCCTGCGCCCCCGTACCGGCGAGACATTGCGGCTGTCCGGCCGTGCCGAGATCTTCGACGATGCCGATCTGTTGGCCACACTTGGCAAGCCAGGCCGCCCGGCGCTGCTTGCGATCCGCATCCACATCGAACGGTGCTATTTCCACTGCGCGCGTTCGGTGATCCGATCGCACCTCTGGGAACCGGAGCACTGGCCGGAAGCCAAGCGCATCTCGTTCGGAAAGATTTTTGCGGCCCGGACCGGTGGTGACGAGGATCAGGCGACGAAAATCGACGCCTTTGTCGAGAAGGGATACACCAGCAATCTGTGGTCCAATGGTTGACGCGCGCCTTGCCGCGTGAAGGATACGGCCGTCACAAAAAGCTCTGCGGATCGACATCGACTTCGAGCTTGAGGTTACCCTTGGTCTTCGGCCCTGCGGCCAGCCATTCGCGCAAATATTCCGACAGATCGACATTGCGCAGCGACTTCACCAACAGCCGGAACCGGTAGCGGCCCTTGATGACCGCCAGCGGCGCTTCGGCAGGCCCCAGCACCTGAATGCGCTCGTCGATCGGCGCTATGGCAGCGAGCCTTCGCGCGAAACCCTCCGCGGTCGGCCGGTCGCCTGCGGAAATGATCAGGCTGGCGAGCCGGCCGAACGGTGGATAGCCGGCGCGTTCGCGTGCCTCGATCTCGCTGGCATAGAACGCCTCGCGATCGCTCGCGACCAGCGCCTTCATCACGGGATGTTCGGGCTGGTGGGTCTGCAGATAGCCGACGCCGCGGCCCTGTTCGCGCCCGGCACGCCCGATCACTTGGTTGAGCAACTGGAACGTCCGCTCGGCGGCGCGCGGATCGCCATTGCCGAGGCCCAAATCCGCATCGACGACGCCGACCAGATTGAGCCGCGGGAAATTATGTCCCTTCGCCACCAGTTGCGTGCCGACGATGATGTCGACGCGGCCTTCGGCGATTTCGGTCAGCTCGCTGCGCATGGTCTCGATCGAGGTGATGAGATCGCTCGACAGCACCATGGTGCGCGCATTCGGAAACAGCGCGGCCGCCTCTTCCTGCAGGCGCTCGACGCCGGGGCCGACCGCGACCAGCGTTTCCTCGGCCTGGCAATGCGGGCAGATGTTCGGCCGCGGCATCGAGAAGCCGCAATGGTGACAGACCAGCCGCTGGCGAAAGCGATGATCCACCAGCCAGGCGTCGCAGATCGTGCACGCAAAACGGTGGCCGCAGGCCCGGCATAAAGTCAGCGGCGCATAGCCGCGGCGGTTGAGAAACAACAGCGCCTGCTCCCGCTTCTCGATCGCAAACTGAATTTGTTCGGCGAGCGGCGGCGAGATGAAGCGGCCGCGCGGAGGCGGGGCGCGGCGCAGATCGATCGCCTCGATATGCGGCATGTGCTGGCCGCCGAAGCGCGACGGCAGCGCGACGCGCTGATAGCGGCCCTTGCGCGCATTGACCTCGGTTTCGACCGAGGGCGTCGCGGACGCCAGCACGATCGGAATTTTGGCGATATGCGCGCGCACCACCGCCATGTCGCGGGCGTGGTAATGCGCGCCGTCATCCTGCTTGTAGGCCTGGTCGTGCTCCTCATCGACGATGATCAGGCCCAAATCCGCATAGGGGAGGAACAGCGCCGAGCGTGCGCCGACCACGACCGGCGCTTCGCCCGCCGATATCGCCGCCCAATTGCGCCGTCGCGTGCGCGGCGTCAGTTCGGAATGCCATTCCAAGGGACGCACGCCGAAGCGCTGGGCAAAACGGTCGAGGAATTGTCCGGTCAGCGCGATCTCCGGCATCAGGATCAGCGTCTGCTTGCCGCGCCGGATGATTTCCGCGATTGCCTCGAAATAGACTTCGGTCTTGCCCGAACCTGTGACACCGTCGAGCAGCGCGACATGGAAAGAGCCATTGGCCGCGAGCGCGCGCATCGCGTCCACCGCCGTGCGCTGCTGCGGAGAAAAGTCAGGCTGCGCGAAGGATGGATCGGGCGCGGGCGGCGCCAGCGGCGGCGGCATCGCCTCGACGGCAAGTGTTCCCTCATCGACCAGGCCATCGACCACGCCGCCGCTGACGCCGGCTTCCCGCGCCGCTTCGGACTTGCCATGCAGCAGGCCGTCGGACAGCACGTCGATCAGCCGCCGGCGCGCCGGCGTCAAACGCCGTGGCGGCTCGCCGACCAGCCGCACGCCAAGCCGCATCCGCTCAGGCCCGAGATTTTCGCCCATCCGCAACGCCATGCGCAGCACCATGCCGCGCGCCGACAGGGTGTAGTTGGCGACCCAGTCGACGAGCGAGCGCAGTTCCTCCTTCAGCGGCGGCACGTCGAGCTTTTCGCCGACGTCCTTCAGGCGGTTGTGCAGACGCGGATCGGGATTGGCGTTTTCCGCCCACACCACAGCCACCACCTCGCGCGCCCCCAACGGCACGCAGACGACGTCGCCGGGCTTCAGCGCCATGCCGCGCGGCACGCGGTAGGAATAGTTCTGATTGAGCGCGACCGGCACCAGCACGTCGACGACGCGGGTCGATGAGGCGGATGAGGTGGCTTCGCTGGTGACGTGGTCCATCAGGGAATCGGGCTTGAGGTGTTTTGGGGCAAGGCTAGCGCCGTGCCGCCAAGTTAGCGAACGGTAAACGAAAGAGGTGCGATATAATGGATGGAATCACCGCCTCCAAGAACCGCCTTCAAGACAGGGCACATGGCAGGGCTCATGGCCAAGGAAGTTCCGGCACTGCAACCGATCGAGCTCGATTGCGCCGACGAGGGTCTTGCGCTCGAGATGGCGCGCTGGCTGACGCATCTGCGCGCCGAGCGGCGGCTGTCGCCAAAAACGCTCGAAGCCTACGCCCGCGATCTCCGCCAGTGCCTGACTTTCCTCAGCCAGCACTGGGGCGGGAAGGTCACGCTGAAAGGATTTGCGGCGCTGGAGGCCACCGACGTCAGGGCCTTCATGGCGATGCGCCGCGCCGACGAGATCGGCAGCCGTTCGCTGATGCGGGCGCTGGCGGGCTTGCGCTCGTTCGGGCGCTATCTCGAACGCGAGGGCAAAGGCAGGGTCGGCGCCCTGTCCGCCATCCGCGCGCCCAAGGTTGCAAAGAGCCTGCCGAAGCCAATCCAGATCGACGCCGCCAAGCGTTTTGCAGATGCCGACGAACGCGCCGGCGAGGAGCGCGATCCCTGGATCTGGGCGCGCGACGCCGCTGTCATGGCGCTGCTCTACGGTTCGGGCCTGCGCATCTCCGAGGCGCTGGGGCTGAAGCGCCGCGACGTACCCAAACCGGGCGAAGGCGACGTTCTCATCGTCACCGGCAAGGGCAACAAGACCCGAATGGTGCCGGTGCTGCAAAACGTGCTGGCGCTGATTTCCGATTACGTCGCGATGTGCCCGCATTCGCTGCCCCCGGCCGGACCAATTTTCGTCGGCGCGCGCGGCGGACCGCTTTCCCCGCGGATCATCCAGCTCACCATGGAGCGGCTGCGCGGCGCGCTCGGCCTGCCCGACAGCGCCACACCTCATGCGCTGCGGCATTCCTTCGCAACGCATCTGCTCAGCCGCGGCGGCGATCTGCGCGCGATCCAGGAACTGCTCGGCCACGCCTCGCTCTCGACCACGCAGATCTACACCGGCATCGACAGCGAGCGGCTGTTGGAAGTGTACAGGAACGCGCATCCGCGCGGGTGAAATGCGCTAGTTGGCTAGATATTCAATCGTGTACACGTAGTTCGATCCGCGGCCGACCTCCACGCGGACGACTGGCAGGAATTTCAGCCGGTCATAGACGGGTGTCGTCACCTTAACTGTGCGGCCGGCTATGTCGGCGACGTATTCGGAGTTGTGCCTCCCCCGCGTTCGCACGTTCTGAACGCGGCCTTCAAGCACGATCGGTGACTGGAAGAAGTCCTGGATCAGGATCGTGCCCATCACGACCGCAAGGGCGGCACCACCGAGTACGGCTGCGCAGGCCTTCAATGTCGTTTTCGGAATCGACCGAAAGATGTACCACTCTCGCATTCCGAACCAGATCAGCCCAAGCCCGAGAATGAGCAAGAACAGATAAAAGTTGACGACACCGACCAGCGAACCAGGGCCATAAGCCACCCACAGTATGACGCAAAGCGCAATGAAGGGTCCGATAGTAGCGCCGATCCACCGCAACAGCACCGGGTCGCGGACGGTGTTCAGCAGCACGGCGAAAAGAATGACGAGCGGCCAAAAGCATGCCGCGACGAAATCGGCGGTTGTCATATTGAAAGCTTAAAAGGAGTGACAAAAAAATCCCTTAAAGCAACCGTTCAAATGGCAGCCAGACGCTTGCTTTGAACTGGCCGTTCGGCAATCGTGGACCTGGATTTCACTGGAGAGGGGAAAATATGGGCGCACATGAAAGCATGGAGCATGCGGAGCATGCCGAGCACGCTTCGGGCTCGAACAAGAATATCGCATTGCTGATCGCGGTGATCGCCTTGTTTCTGGCGTTGTCGGAAACGCTCGGCAAGGGCGCGCAGACCGAAGCCATCAGCAAGAACGTCGAGGCCTCCAACCTGTGGGCGTTCTTCCAGGCCAAGAGCATCCGCCGCACCGTGGTGCAGGCCACCGCCGAACATGCCAAGCTCAGCCTCGGCACCGTCGGCGACGAGGCTTCGAAGGCGGCGCTGCAGAAGCAGATCGATGACTGGAACAAGACCGCGGCGCGCTACCGCTCAGAGCCGGAAACCGGCGAAGGTTCGGAAGAACTCGCCAAGCGCGCCAAGAACGCCGAGCATGAACGCGACGAAGCCACCGCAAAATACCACCACTACGAAATCGCCTCGGCCGCCTTCCAGATCGGCATCGTGCTGGCGTCCGCCACCATCATCACGGGCATGATCGTGCTGGCCTGGGTGTCAGGCCTATTGGCGGTCGCGGGCATCGCGATTACCGCGCTCGGTCTCTACGCGCCGCATCTATTGCATTTGCATTGAAGCAGACTGTCATCACCCGCGAAAGCGGGTGATCCAGTACGCCGCGGCCTTACGGCTCAAACACTACGTTCTCTGGAATACTGGGTCACCCGCCTTCGCGGGTGACGACAAGAGCGGAAGCGTCAGCGGGCCTCGTGCACGCTCTTGCGAAAGCGCTGGATCAGCCGCAGCGTGCGTGATGACCAGCTGTCGCCGTTGCCGCGCAGGATTTCCCGGATGCGCTGCTTGATCGGCTGGACCAGGGCCGCCGCCTTGGCGCGCATCGCCAAGATGAATTCATAGACCTTCTTGAACCACGCCATCTGCAGCAGCTTCTTGCGCGTCACGTCGAAGATGAACGCGGTGACGCCGACGCCGACGAGTTTTCCGAGCACGATGACGACGACGGCGCTCAGCCAGTATTCATTCGCCAGCAGCCAGAGGCCGACCAGCTTGAGCGGAAACAGCGGGAGCACCGGCACCGCGAACACAATCAGGGTCATCGCCGGCGACAGCGTATCGACGCGCTCGGACAGCCATTGCTTGAAGGCGCGAAGCGGAATCAGCGCAACGATGCGCTCGACGATCGGCTCAAGATGATCCCACAGCCAGGCTTCGATCAGGAAGATGACCGCAAGCAGGACCCAGAACGGCTGTAACAGGCGTCGCATCATCTATGTGATCTCTAGAGCGCAATGACGTCTATTGATCGGTCACTCCGCTCTATCTCTTTGTTTAAAGCATGATCTTTTCGAGTAATCAGATACCCGCTTCTTCAATCACGCTCTACCCGGTATGTCCCGGATATGGATCACATATGGATGGCGCGTTTGCCAACCGCAAGCGCGGCTTCCTTGATGGCTTCCGAGCGGGTCGGGTGGGCGTGACACGTGCGCGCCAGATCTTCTGCAGAGCCGCCAAACTCCATCAGAACGCAGGCTTCATGGATCATTTCGCCGGCTTCACGGCCGATGATGTGCACGCCCAGCACGCGGTCGGTCTTCGCATCTGCGAGAATCTTCACGAAACCGTCAGTGGTCTGGTTGACCTTCGAGCGGCCGTTGGCGGTGAACGGAAATTTACCCGAGGTGTAGGCGACGCCGGCCTGCTTCAGCTCTTCCTCGGTCTTGCCGACCGACGACACTTCCGGCGTGGTATACACCACACCTGGAATAACATCGTAGTTCACGTGGCCTGCCTGGCCCGCGATGATTTCAGCGCAGGCAACGCCCTCATCCTCGGCCTTGTGCGCGAGCATCGGCCCGGCGACCACGTCGCCGATCGCATAGACGCCCTTCACGGTGGTCGAGAAATGCGCGTCGATCTGCACGCGGCCGCGATTGTCGAGCGCGATGCCGGCTTCCTTGCAGCCGAGGCCTTCGGTGTAGGGCACACGGCCGATGCAAACCAGCACGACATCGGCTTCCAGCGTCTCCGCCGTTCCGCCCGCGGCGGGCTCCACCGTCGCCTTCAGCGTATTCCCCGACGTGTTGACGGCGGTGACCTTGGCGCCGAGCTTGAACGCAAAGCCCTGCTTTTCGAGGATGCGCTGGAACTGCTTTGCGATCTCGCCATCCATGCCGGGCAGGATGCGGTCGAGGAATTCGACGACGGTGACCTTCGACCCCAACCGGTGCCAGACCGAGCCGAGCTCGAGCCCGATCACGCCGGCGCCGATGATCAAGAGGTTCGACGGCACCTTGTCAAGCGACAGCGCGCCGGTCGACGACACGACGCGCTTCTCGTCGATCTCGATGCCCTTCAGCCGCGCGATATCGGAACCGGTGGCGATGACGATATTCCTGGTCTCGACCGTCTGCGCCTTGCCGTCGCTGCCGGTGACCTCGACCTTGCCGGCGCCGAGAATTTTTCCCTTGCCGCTGATGACGTCGATCTTGTTCTTCTTCATCAGGAACTCGACGCCCTTGACGTTGCCGTCGATGCCTTGCTGCTTGAAGTTCATCATCGATGGCAGATCGAGTTTCGGCGCAGAAACGCTGACGCCCATCTTGGCAAAGGAGTGCCCGGCCTCCTCGAACATTTCAGAAGCATGCAGCAGCGCCTTTGACGGCATGCAGCCGACATTGAGGCAGGTACCGCCGAGCGTCGCGTTCTTCTCGATCACGGCCACCTTCATGCCGAGTTGCGCCGCGCGCACCGCGCAGACATATCCGCCCGGGCCGGTGCCGATGACAACGAGATCGTAGGTAGCCATGATGAAGTCCTGTCGCTGAGAAACGTGTCAGGTATTACCGCCCACCCGAGACATCAAGGATGGCGCTGGTGACGTAGGAAGCCTCGTCCGACATCAGCCAGACGATGGCGTTGGCGATTTCATCCGCGGTGCCGACCCGCTTCATCGGCACCATATGCGCCAGCCGATGCGCGCGGTCCGGCTCGCCGCCAGCGGCGTGAATTTCAGTATCGATGAGCCCGGGCCGGATGGCTGCGACGCGGATACCCTCTCCTGCGACTTCATAGCCGAGGCCGACTGTAAAGGAATCGATCGCGCCCTTGGAGGCCGCATAGTCGACATAGGTGTTGGGCGCGCCGAGCTTGGCCGCGACCGAAGAAAGGTTGACGATGACGCCGCCCTTGCCGCCATGTTTGGTCGACATGCGCTTCACGGCCTCGCGCGCGCACAAGATGCTGCCGGTGACATTGATCGCCATCACGCGCTGGATGCGCTCCGCCGACATCTCATCGACGCGCACACCACTCTTGCCGACAATGCCGCCATTGTTGATGAGCGCCCCGAGCGTGCCGAACTTGTCGGCGGCCTCAAACAGCTTGAGGATATCGCCCTCCTCGGCGACATCGCATTTCACCGCGACGGCCTTGCCGTTCTTGCGTTCGATTTCGGTGACGACCTGGTTCGCCGCCGCCTCGTTACTGGCGTAACCGACGACCACGCGAAAGCCGCGCGCCGCGGCAGCGATGGCGGTGGCGCGGCCGATGCCGCGGCTGCCGCCGGTGATCACAACAACCTTGTCCGTCACATCAGCCCCCACAAATCAACGCGCATCGATCCACGGCTCGCAACGCCGGCTTGGGCGCCGGCGTCGACCAGCGTGACAGGTCAGAGATCCAGCACCAGGCGCGCCGGATCTTCCAGGCTCTCCTTGACGCGAACCAGGAAGGTCACCGCTTCCTTGCCGTCGATCACGCGGTGATCGTAGGACAGCGCCAGATACATCATCGGGCGGACCTCGATCTTGCCGCCGACCACCATCGGCCGCTCCTGGATCTTGTGCATGCCGAGGATGCCGGACTGCGGCGCGTTCAGGATCGGCGTCGACATCAGCGAACCGTAGATGCCGCCATTGGTGATGGTGAAGGTGCCGCCCTGCATCTCGTCGATCTTGAGCTGGCCATCGCGGGCGCGGCGGCCGAAATCGGCGATTCCCTTTTCGATGTCGGAGATCGACTTGTGGTCGCAGTCGCGCACCACGGGCACGACCAGGCCCTTGTCGGTGCCGACGGCGACGCCGATGTGGTAGTAGTTCTTGTAGATCAGGTCGGTGCCG
>Ga0307510_10005193_pt1 | contig 15481 bp, 18 predicted proteins | sample 12_EM_MG_FD_207224 | JGI IMG/M metagenome (GOLD analysis project Ga0307510, IMG submission 207224) | Populus trichocarpa ectomycorrhiza microbial communities from riparian zone in the Pacific Northwest, United States - 12_EM | ecosystem: Host-associated > Plants > Roots > Unclassified | place...
TGTTGATGACCAGTTCCTTGATAGGTCATGTGTTATCTTCCCAGGGTCACGGGGTCGTAGGTTCCCAGGGTCACGTGCTGATAAGTCACGTGATGTACGAGTGGTGAAGGGGTCACGTGATGAGTCATATGTAGGGTCATGTGGTCTTGGAGTTACAGGTTTGTAGCTGAGACTGGGGGGCGCGAGTACTGCTCACAACACTACCTGCTGGACAAAACAAAATGTTTACCTAGTTGAGACAGGCCCAGGGCACTGACTCCCTACTTGCATGATTACTTAGTACTATGATAGTGAGAGACTTCCTTTTTCGGCAACCACCACCTCTGCAGCAAATTCTCGCCAAAGACAGTGGTAGCTTATCGTAGGATAGTCTTAAAAACATGCATCTCTCGCTTTAACAAAGCATCTTAAACCCTCGAAACACACAACTAGACAGTTGGTAAACCGCTGACATGTCTAAGGTCCCACCAAAAACAGGATTAAGCACCCCCAGACTGTGCTCAGCAGGTGGTAAAATGCCCCAAACCCAGGCAACCACAGCAGCACTAGCTGCAAACATCACAGTGGAGCAGCTGAATGCACCTACAGCCAACCTAGGCGAAGGTGCTGCCACCCCCACCAGCCCAGCAAAAGATCAACCAAATGGCACAGACATGTCACAATCGAGCGCTCTACGCCTCATAGCAGAAATGCTGGCCGCTATTTTACAGGGTGGCAAGCTTGACACCCTCACCAAACAAAGTGTGGTGAAGGTGATTAAAATCGCCAGAGAAGCAGAAACAAAAGAGCTAGACAGGGAGCTAAGCAGTGGAGAGATTGAGAAAGTGAGTGCCATATGCTTGGCTGTCCGGAGCGACCTTGTGGGCCTACATGACTTGCTCGACTTGAGGATCCGTGAAGTGCAGGAAGACTGTAAAAAAGTCCTGGAAAATACCAACAAAGTACTGTCCGGCGTCGAGGAGGCAAAAACCAACACCAAAGACCTAGCCAGCAAGGTTAACAAAGTGATGGACACCACAGACAAACTCGCCGCCGACACAAACTCATATTGGTTGGCACTGCTATCCAAGCCTGTAGTATTGAACAAGACCGCCGCCAACCCCAGAGTCCTGAATGACATGGACCGGAAAGCAAAGCAAATCCTTGTGGACATTTACAATAAGGACGACAACAATGTCTTATCAAAGAGCCTAACATATATAGTAGAGAAAACTAATGAGACAATAGCAGGGCTACAATGCGCCAGCAAACCAAAAGACATCAAAGTAGTCTTGGCTCTCAAAACATGTGGAAAAGCAGTGCTTCTTACACTGAACAGCAAAGAAGCGGTCACCTGGATCAGAGAACCACTCAACGAAACAGAATTCTCGAACGGCTTCTCTGCCAAATCACAAATCAGGGAGAGATTGTACAACCTGATAGCACCAAGGGTCCCCATCACCTTCGACCCAAGCGACAAGAAGCACCTACACAAGCTTGAGGAAACAAACTGCTTGGACAAACATACAATAAGGAGGGCAAAATGGATCAAACCAGTGGCGAGGAGGAGATTGGGTCAAGCAAATGCCTATGCTATCTTAACCCTCTCATCAGTGAACACTGCTAATACCCTCATCAGAGACAGAGTCTATATCTGCAGCATCAAGATCAGGCCAACGAAGCAGAAGCAAGAACCCATTCAATGCATGAAGTGCAGAGAGTGGGGCCACTTTATGTTAAGGTCCAAGGGCCTTAAAGATGTGACGTGCATGGGTTGGTTTGGCAATGACTGGGATTGCTCAGTGGGTTGTCCTCCTGAGGCAATGATCATGTGAGTAGTGCAGTACCAGTTGGCTACACAGTATAACAAGTAAGTCCCCGATGATAAGGGCAACTTCTAAGTGTCCTGATAGATGATGAAAGGGGGAAGCTTCAAGGGGGGATTGAAGCGACTGAGGGATCAGGCTTGTTGACTCTGAGAGTCCTGAGGGAAGCTACAAGTCTTGGATTGAAAACCAAGTTAGGCTTAGGGCCTAACTGCTAAAAGTACAAGCACTTATATACAAATGAGAAGTAATGGGTCACAGGGGTCACAGAATAATACTGTCACATATAGTAAGGTTCATCATGAGCTGGCGGTCTCGTCATGATGTGGCAATGAGCTGGCAATCCATAAAGGGTTAAATAGTGATGCTGTGGAGTGCTGCGGACTGCGGAGTGATGGCATGTGATATCTGACTGCGGAATGGTCAGGTGACCCTTCAGGTGACTTGTCAGGTGATTTGGTGACGGTCCGAGTGGCGCGTAAGGGAACAAGTGGGGAACAAGTGACTGAGAGTGCAGAATAAATGGTGGAAAATGGTGGAAAAATGAAGATAGGGTCCAGGATCGTAACACTTCACCTCAGAATGCCAATTGGAGAAGGACATCTGCAGGAACTGTGGGGAGGAGCACCGCACCACCGAATGCAAGAACAAGAGCAAGCTGTACTGTGTGGCCTGTGATGAAGTCACACACACCAGCTGGAGCAGAGCCTGCCCAGAATTCAACAGAAGATGTCAAATCCTTGACAGGAGAAACCCGGAGAATGCAATGCCCTACTTCCCCATGGAGCACGATTGGACTCTAATGGTCAGACCCAGCAGCATACCCCTAGAGGACAGGTTTCCAGCAAGATTCACTGTCAATGCGTTACCCATGATGGGCAGCTGGCAGCAGGTCCCCAGGACGTGCCAGCAGCACAGGGGGCAAAGATACAATGCAAAGGACAGAAACGGACATGACAACCCAAACCGGATCCAGATCCCACCCAACCATGAAAGGGAGGAAGGCGAACTCCCCGTCGGCAGTGCAGGATGGTATACAGGCCCAAATGCAGGAGGATTTACCATGGACGAGACAACACCCTACAACCCGTCAGGATGGGATTGAAAGACCACATCAACATCTGGCAGCAAAATGTGAACAAATTGCCCACATGCCAGCACAACCTGCTAAGTAGCAACAAATTAATGTCCATGAACATTGACATATTAGCAATTCAGGAACCAGCAATGATCAATAAAAGCTGCTCAATAGCTTCCAAGGAGTGGATCTCAGTTTACCCCACAACACACACAACTAATCCCAAGAAAACCAGATTGCTCACTCTAGTGCGAGCACAGATCAGCACAGACAGCTGGAACCAACTCGACTTCCCATTGAGCGATGTCATGGTGGTCCAACTCAGCAGTACATGGGGTAAACTAACGATATTCAACATCTATAACGAAGGTGAGTGCAACAACACTATCAACCTACTAACAAAATACCAAAAGGACAACCACCGGAGCCTGGAAAGCAGCTGTGTCGGCGCTGCACACCAAATCTGGCTAGGGGATTTCAACAGACACCACCCCTACTGGGATGATCCCAGAGACTCAAGACTGTTCACCAATGCCGCCATGGGGGCAGCCAAGGCTCTGATAGAAGCAGTAGCTGATGCGGGCCTAGATATGGCCCTACCCAGCGGTATCCCGACTCACTGTCACAACATCACAAAATGCTGGAGCAGGCTCAACCATGTATTCATCACCGAAATGTCCACTGGCGCAGTGATTGCATGTAATGTGCTGACCAATCACAGGGGAATCAACACTGACCATGTTCCAATACTAATGGAACTGAATCTGGGAATAGCCATCAGCAAGGTGAAACTGATTCCCAATTTCAGAGACGTCGACTGGGAGGAATTCCATAAGACGCTTGCAAATCACCTGGGTCCAGATCAGCTAGAGGAGCAGATCACAAGCCAAAGGCAACTGGATGAAAGGTGTAACAGTCTTACAAAGGCCATCCAAAACACGATCCGCGAACAGGTCCCAATCACAGTAATCACCCCCAAATCGAAACATTGGTGGACTAAGGAGCTAACACAGATGCGTAAGAGCGTCAACAAGTTAGGTAGGCAATTATATCTCTTTTGCGATGAACCTGAGCATGCGGTGCACAACCAGCACAAGGAAGCAAAGAAAAGCTACGAAGGCAACCTCGAATACAATAGGAAACACCACTGGAGGGATTGGCTCAAAAAAGTGGATGAGCCAGACATCTGGACGGCTAACCGATACGTGACAACGTCAGCAACAGATGGCAGCAAGGACAGAATTCCAGTGTTGAAGGTCACAGTGGATGGGCAGGAGATCTCAGTGTGGACCAACAGCGAAAAGGGCAATGCGCTTGCCAAAGGCTTCTTCCCACCAAAGCCGGCGGTAAGCACAGTGCCACCTAACATTGAATACCCTCCCCAGTGCCAGGCAGACATCAGGATCACAGCAGACCAGCTCCAAAAGCAGCTCTGCAAACTGAAGCCATACAAGGCCCCAGGGCCAGATGGCATACCAAACATAGTGTTAACGAAATGTGCAGAAATACTGACTGCCAGACTGCTAAGCATCTTTGTTGCTATGTTCGAGTGCACATTGATGTACAAGCCCTGGAAAACATTCACAATGGTAGTGCTGAGGAAGCCAGGCAAGCCCAGATACAACATTCCCAAGGTGTACCGGCCAATAGCCCTCCTCAACACAATGTGGAAGGTACTCACCACGATAGTCGCAGATCAGCTCACCTTTGTAACAGAGAAGCATCAGCTCCTCCCAGCGAACCACTTCGGAGGCAGGCCAGGATGCATGACCACGGATGCTATGCACCTACTAGCTAACACAATCAAAGCGTCCTGGAGAGCGGGTAAGGTCATGTCAGCTCTGTTCCTAGACATAGAAGGTGCATTTCCCAATGCTGTACCATCACGCTTAGAACACAACCTGCGCAAACATCAAGTCCCCAGTAAAATCGTTGAATTCATCTGCAAAATGCTGTGCAGAAGGGTCACCACCCTAAAATTCGATGGTTACACATCGGAACCCATAAACATTGACAACGGTATAGGCCAAGGAGATCCACTCTCCATGGGTATGTATCAATATTACAATGCAGACCTCATAGACATCCTGAGCAAGCCAGAAGAATCCGCGATGGCCTATGTAGATGACAGCGTCATGATAGCCATCGCGAAGTCCTTCCCAGAGGCACACGAAAAGCTACTAAGCATGATGATGAGGGCAGGGGGAGTCATTGACTGGTCAACCCTTCACAACTCCCCCCTTGAGTACTCCAAACTCGCATTAGTAGATTTCACCCATGGTCAAAGCACAAAGAGAAGATCCCCGCTACACCTCCTGCAAATTGTTATCCCACCACTACACATCGCATCAAGATATGAGCGTGCTGGTGTTGCTCGAATGTTGCTCGAATACGGCGCTGACATGAATGCCCAAGATAAGAAATGCATCACCCCACTGCATGTGGCATCCATGCATGGGATTCTTGCGATCGCACATGTGCTTGTTGAGCATGGTGCGAATGCAGATGCAGAGGACAACAAAGGCAGGACCCCATTCCAGGTTGCGTTGGGAAGCAAAATGGTAGATTTTCTGCTTCAGGGTTCCAAGTAAGGATATGGTTGCATCTATGAGTGTACTTATTACAGGTACATACGCGTAGGAAACTTACCAATGCCTATATCACACCTCCATGCAGTCCCTATACTTATCCTTATAAGAGATGAAGTTCAGGGTGGCTTCTGCCACTGCGCGTCCAGCTGACACCCTGGCTCTTGCCATAGCAGAGCCCCAAACCATCCAGGAATGACCCTTACACAGTAATCACGGTGAAGCAAGATTGAAGGACTTATGAGTAAGTTGCGTCAACAGGCAGATAAGAGCTGCAAGAATCAAAGGAGGTGAGGTGAGAAGCGATGAGCAAGTGGGCATGGGTCTTTTCCAAGGCACTCAGAGTTGACAAAGTGTTGCGAGGAAAGAAGGGAGGACTATCAGGGACGTGGGACAAAAGGGATGGAAGTACAGTAGACCCAGCAGACACAGCCGGGGTAGATAGGCTGGGCAGCTCAGGTGCAGCGTCGAAGGCGATCTGTAAGTTCAGGAGAAAAGCAAGAGGAGTGAGGGGAATCTAGATGAGCTCACGTTAAAGTTTCGGGAAATGCAAGGGAGAATCTGCATTGTCAGGAGTTAGCAAGGCATCTTAAATATGTGGGATCTTGCCGTACAGTACCTAGTACGAGTGATCGTTCAAGGCGGTCGAATCTAAGTATAGTACCACAAAAAAATTGGGACGCAGGGGAACAAAGGAAATGAGAGGATAGAGAACAGATGAAGGGAATGTCAACAGGGAGTGACGATTGGCGGAAAGAACATGGAAAGTGCGACTCCATTGATTAAGGAGTCCAATGTAGAATGAACGTAAGACACTCAGTCTGAGAAAGTGAAGACTCTATTCGCAAAGCTATGTACCTGTAGAACGAACATAAGACACTTGGTCAAAGTTAGCTACAGTGCATGAACAAGAAACGCGTATGATACTAACCTCAGTCTGAGAAAGTGAAGACTGAGGTTTACTGGTGAATACTACACAGTATATGTACTCGAGGAGCGATCAGCAACAAAGATAATAAATGTGAGAAAGGCAAGATGCAGTAATCACAAGCTAAAGTGAACATGTGGAACACTAAGACATATGTCGCAATGAGAAGTGTCAATGTCAAAGTAAGAAAGTCAGAACGCGTCCCATCGTAGACATCATTGCGCCAAGTGCGCGATTGAATCTCCTATATCCGACATCCAATAACTGAAAACTCGAAAAGGAGAGACAATACAATTCGACGACACCTGAGACAGCCAGAGAACAAACAAACGCGTCGCATACCCGCACGGAGGAGAGATGAGGCGAGATGAGGTCGAGCGCGAAGCCGCAAGAACGGCCCGGGGCGCGAGGTCCCACGAACCACGGGAAGTGCCGCGTGGCAGCGTGGTGCGAGGAGTCGGGGTGGGATTGATGATGGGGCTCGGCGTGCTCCGGCGCGAGGAGGACGGATTCAGGGAGAACAAGGGGGAAAGAATGGACGCACGAGGAGGAGCGTGAGGATATTGCGATCGAATGGGAGGGCCTTGACTCGGACAGGCCAGCGTCGAACAAAGGTGAGAGGAAAAGGAATCAAAGGATGTGGCAGGACCGACTCGAGATCGCTAAGATTCCTATACACGAGGGCTTTCCACAGTCAACGGTGAGCCTACTTTGCACCAAACGATCAGGCCGATCAGATGTAGAGTGTTGCGAGGGCAAGAGACCCTGAGAAGGCCCAACGAAGTCGACGAAACCGGTCGTCGTAGTTCCTATTCGGGAGGATAGATGACGGGCATTGATCGCCGCAATGCTTCGAGCTTCAAGTTGAGATGCCCGCGAGCGACGATGATAATAATGTCTTTTTTACTCGAATGGGCCAATTCCATACCTGCTGCTTACCATGTATCTTGCACGCTTATCCGACCCAGATAGAACTCGAGCGCCCGCTGATAGCCTAAGACTTCCCGTCCTCAGCTTGGATATCCACGAATCTGCCATCGTCCTAGTAACAATACTAACAAACACGCCATCTTCCTATCACATCTCACCCACCTAGTTGGTCCTTCGTCACCAAACTCCCAACTTGTTCCCAACAACGCCTCGAAAGCCTACGAAAAGCAACCAAGAACAACGTTGTTGTTCATCCACTCGCAGAGTCGCAGCCCAGCTTCAGGCCTACCAATCTCCCAGCTCCAAGGGGATTGAAACAATTGCTGCGAAGAACCTCAGGAAAGCGTTTGGGACCCAACAAAGATCATCGCGGCTGAGAAGTGCCGACATGAATTAATGGTATGGGTTGCCGTTCCGCCTAGAGGACACCGGGCGAGAATTGACAATCGGCCGCCTCTTGATACGAGGAGTAACCATGGACAATGGCACGGGTGTCTCGGAGAAGGCACCGGGCCGGTCGTTTGTTGACAACGATGGGCTCTCGGATTTTTCCGAGTTAACGCAAACAGTACGCAAACCAACGATTCTTGCTTGTTATGCCGTTGGAATATACGATCGAGCTCGCCGACTCGCGCGAGTGTGGAGCTCATGAATTAGGTTTGATTCCATCGGACGTGAATTACCGTAGTATAAATATTTTATTTTGCGGCTACATCGATACACGTGTGTTTGGACCGAATAAACCTACGTTCAACTTACCTGGCACCAAGAATTCAACATAATCCGTGCTGTATCCAAATAATTATAACGTCTCGTTTGCCCCAGACCAATGCCCGTCTCACACAGCCCAGCTGTGCTTCTTTATCTTGTGCACTTGCGCGCTTATCAACAATGCCCAACCCAAATGGCAGCCAGGCAGCGCCCAAGGGACCAGTTATCAATCTCCCTTCCTCGCTAGCAACTCCTACGATATCCGCCATCGTCCTCTCAGCTCAACTAACACCTCCCTCCCACACATATGTCTCACTCTCATCCCGCCGGCCCTTCATCACCAAACTTCCAACTTATTCTTAGTAACGCCCTGAAAGCATACGAAAAGCAAACAAAGCACGACCTTCTTGCCCATCCACTCGCAGCCCAGCTCCAGGCCTGCCAATCTCCCGGCTCCATTCTCGTCGTGCTTCAACAGCAAGTACAACAACTCAATCGATCTCGAGCCACCGATGATAGTTTAACAAAATGGCTTGACCCGACCGTCAATGTTCTCTATGCCTTCTCCGAGACTATTGGAGAAGGTGTCAGCCTGGTATGTTTCAAGACATGAACTCGGCTGATATCTCTACTCCTATACATTTTTTTTGCAGGTATTTTCTCCCGCAAAGGTGATCTTTACCGGTTTCGGCGTCCTCCTTTCAGTGTGTATTCTATTCTTTCATATCGGACGAGCAATTTTAACGCCCACTTGCCTCAGGCTGCTAGGGATGTTCGTGCAAGCCAAGAAACACTCATTGACATATTCGAACGGATTGAAAACTTTTTCCGGCGTCTCGAAGTCTACACGGAGGTGCCACCGACGCCCGAAATGATGGATATGATGGTAAAAATCATGGTGGAGATCCTTTCGATTCTCGGGATTGCGACGAAGGAGATCAAGCAAGGCCGCACGAGTGAGTGATATCTGTACAAATACGACGTGATTAACCGAACATTCTTCAGAGAAATATCTGAAGAGATTAGCTGGAAGGACCGACATGGAAGATGGGCTGAAGAAACTGGACAAATTGACACACGAGGAGGCGCGAATGGCTATTGCGCAAAATCTGAGGGCAACGCATGCTGTCGATGACAGAGTAAAGGGAGTTGTGGATAAGGTACTTGACGTCGGTGATGCAGTGAGGGATGTCGACGCTAGGGTGGCCAACATCGATGACGGAGTAAAAGCAGTTAATGACAGGGTCATTGATGGTATGCGAACTGTATTTAGTTCGTCAAAACAACTGACGAATCCTGATACTGTAGATGGGAGAGAGACAAGGGCAGTTGTAGACCAAGTCAAACGTTCGTGATCCCGTAGCCGCATTGATGCTAGATGTTCAGGCTCGTTCTTCCTTCCAGGGAGCCAATTGCGACAGGACCTTCATAGATGGCTCTCTCCACCAGATCCGTCTACGAATCACAACATTGCATGTGGTACTTGTCATAAGGGAACAGCAGATTGGTTTTTTGAAGGTAGTATCTTTAAGGAATGGAAATCAGCGGGTTCCTTATTGTGGGTTCATGGAAAGCGTACGTTCCCTTTACCATTTCCACCTACTCCTACCGACCACCATGACTCGTAGCGGGCTCTGGCAAAAGTGTACTCTGGTTCGTCATTCTCGAACGATGTAGATCTTTGAAGCACTTACATCGAGGCCAGCTCCACGATTATTGAGGACATCATTTCCCTACGTGACAGTGGACTGGCTATAATGGCCTTCTTTTACTGCGACTTTAGGGACACCAGCAAGCAGAAGCGCCGTGACCTACTTCCCTCTCTTGTTATCCAGCTTTCCGCTCGATCTGATCCTTGTTGCGATATACTTTCCCGTCTCCATCTCGAACACGACAGTGGTGCGCAAAAGCCTAGTGAAGACAAATTGATGAAGTGCCTGAAGGAGATGGTCACACTCCCTGGTCATCCTCCAGTCTACCTTATCATAGACGCACTGGACGAATGCCCCGACACGTCTGGTATGCCATCTCCGCGGGAGCAGGCCCTCGACCTCCTACAGGAGCTCGTCGAACTTTCCTTACCAAATCTTCATATATGCGTTACCAGTCGCCCCAAGATCGATATTCGAACTGCCCTTGAGCCTTTAACATCTCGCCAAGTGTCCCTTCATAACCAAAGTGGACAAAAGAAGGATATCATCAATTATGTTACCTCGGTCGTTCGCTCTGATCCAAAAATGCGAAGATGGCGGGATGAAGACAAAAAGTTGGTAATTGATACGCTCTCTGAAAGAGCTGATGGGATGTGAGAACTTTTACCGCCGCCGTACGGTCATCATGCTCACTGCTCCAAACAGGTTTCGCTGGGTATATTGCCAATTGGAAGCCCTTCGGCACTCTCTTCCACCAAGCATCCGACAAATGCTTGACGAATTACCTGAGACATTGGATGAGACCTACGAGCGTGTATTGAAGGAGATCAGCAAAGCGAAGCGAGAACACGCACATCGACTCCTACAATGCCTCACCGTAGCCATCCGTCCTCTTCGCATCACAGAGCTTGCAGAAGTCCTCGCGGTCGACTTCGGGACGACCTCCGGTGGAGAGACGTCGAAGCTGAAACCAGATTGGCGGTGGGAGGATCAAGAACAAGCAGTCCTCTCGACATGCTCGAGTTTGATCACCGTAGTGGACGAAGACGGGGCTCAGGTCATACAATTCTCTCACTTCTCTGTCAAAGAGTTCCTGTCCTCGCCTCGGCTGGCTGTTGCAAGTGTGGACGTCTCGCGTTTTCACATTCTCCTGAAGCCCGCGCACACGGTTCTTGCAAAGGCTTGCCTGGGCACTCTACTGCGCTTGGACGATCACGTTGACAAGTACAACGCCGAGGATAGATTTCCCCTGGCGCGATATGCCGCTGAACATTGGGCGAACCATGCTCAATTCGAGGATGTTTCGTTGCAATTACGGGAAGGAATGGAAATTCTGTTTGACCCCGATCAACCCTATTTTTCTGCGTGGATCCGAATCTACGACATTGACATGGAGCACCCGGATTCGGCCTTTTGGAATTTCACAGTTCTTTCTACCCACAAGACAGCCGCAGCTCCCTTATACTATGCGGCACTCATCGAGCTTCACGACGTGGCAGAGCACCTCGTCGACAATCATTCCGAACAAGTGAATGCTCGTGGTGGCTACTATGTGTCACCATTAGGGGTAGCACTAGGGATCGGCCACTTTGAAATCGCAGAGCTACTCTATCAGCGCGGCGCAGATGTGCTTGTCCGGGGCTATGGGCAGCATACTCTACTGCATGTCATGTCGATGGAAGGACAGATTAAAATCGCTCAATGGTTACTTAGTCATGATGCGGATCCAAATGTCGGGGACGAGGGCGGCTGGACCTGCCTCCATTCGGCCGCTTACAACGGGAAACTCGAGATCGTCCGGATGCTACTCCAGCACAATCCAGATAACAATGCGCGAAATGACCATGGTGAGCTTCCGTTGCACCTAGCATCAGAACAAGGGCACGTCGAGGTCACTCGATTGTTGCTCGAACATGGCGTCGATGTCAATGCCCTCGACGAGGACGGCTCCACACCGTGGCACCTAGCATCAAAGAGCGGAAAGTCCGACGTCGCGCGCCTGCTGATTGAGCATGGTACAGATGTAGGTGCGGAAAATAACAAAGGCGACACCGCTTCAGGTTGCGGAGGGAAGTGATATGGAAAATTGATTGTCAGACCATGGCTCCAAGTGAGCGAATATAGTACCATTAAAGTATCTACGCGTGGAAAATCCATTGTCCGATATCATACGTCACGATCCATGTCGTTTTATGCGCCCCTGCGCTTGTAGTCATATCAGGGACGGCTTGAGGCTGTGCACCTGCTGAATACAGCCGAAGGGGGTTTTTTTTCTTGGAATCGATTTATGTGCGCCTCGAGGTACAGAACCCCAAGTAGCACTTCGAGGATATGTACATGCGAACTGATACATGGAATAAACGTGGTTCTTTTGACCCTGCCGCTTTCTCTGCGATAGCCTAGGGCCATCATCGCGTAACAATGATTGCCGTAGAATCAACGAGCACGGAAATAGCGCGCTGGGAGCCCGACTCGTGTGGGGCGTCCCGTATCGTCCTTTTACTTTGAATCTTGAGGAAAGCGCTTGCGCAGTGCTAGTGCGCACTTCGATGTTACAAGGAGGGAAGTAATTTTTGTGCTCTGACAGCCGAAGGTTGATACTGCGGAGTGGGCAGACTACAGTAGTGAACTTGTGAACTTAGACGTCGACGCGAAGGGCTCTACCGTAGAGCAGCGAGTACAGTCAGAGTAATCGAGGGAATCGAGAACACAGGAGTTCAAGTCGAGGTTCTCAAGGACAGATCTCAGAAGCGACACACGTCGGGTCTTTGAGAACTGCAAAATGATTCATCACGTTTTATTGCCATGTCGCTGATGTACTGTATAAATGATGTGAGGAAAATCAAAGGGCAACAGAAGCGAGGTGAGACCGAGGGTGGGGCCGCCAGAAGGGGCGAGGCGTCACGACCGACAGAAAAGGCCGCGTGGCAATGGAGTTGGGGTGGGAATCAATGTCGGGTCTTGGCGTGCTCTGGTATGAGGAGGACGGATTCGGTGGGAACACGGGAGGAGGGATGTAGGAGGGGAAGCGTGAGGATCTGGCGATCGAATGGGAAGGTCTTGACAGGCCACCGAAGGACAAACGTGAGGAAAAGCCTAGATGGGTCAAAGTCAATGGAGGAGACGAGATGTGGAGTTCGCAGGGATCGACTCAGAAGGGCTAATATCCCATACACGAGGGCTTTACGCGGTCAATGGTGGAGCCCTCCTTGCACCAAACATTCAGACCTAGAGTGCTGCGATGGAAACATTGGAAAGAGACCCTCAGGCTGAAAAGTCCAACAAAGTCGACGAAACTCCTATTCGGAAAGACAAATGACCGGGCATTGATCGCTGCGACATTTCAAGTTGCAGAAAGTGAAACAACAGCACGGATAACAGGATAACTGCCCGCGAGCGACTGTGTTGCTGTTTCAAACGAATCAGAATAATGTCATTTTTCTGGACTCGAATGGGCCAATTCTATACCTTACGTTATCCGAGGCTGCCCAAGCGCCCGCCCGAGACTTCTCTTCCTCAGTTATCCTCGAATCAGCCATCGTCCTAACAAATACCGCCATCCTACCATCACGTCTAGCACTCACCCTGCTGGCCCTTCGTTACCAAACTTCGAACTCCTTCTCAACAACGCCTTGAAAGCCTACGAAAGGCAAACCGAGAATGACCTATCTACTCATCCACTCGCCGCCCAGCTTCAGGCCTGTCAATCTCCAAGCTCCATTCTCATCGTACTTCAACGACAAGTAAAACAACACATCCAATCTCGGGCCAGCGATGATAGGTTAACAAAATGGCTTGACCGACCCCTCCACAACAGACGTAGGTGGATACATGCGCACGCTGGTCCAGAGCGTGCGCGACGCCGAGCTGACGCTCCTGAAGAAGCTCAGAAAGACCAAGGGCGGCCCGCGTCTATGTCTCAACGCGTTTCCCATAGTAACAAGATGCGTGCATGCAGGCCGTTCAGGCCGTTTGGGTTCCCGAGACGGCCCGCGTGGATGACACCCAGGTGCGCGCGTTGCTGACGGAGCGTGGGCGTTGCGGATCAAGGATGATAAGTGCGTGATGCCGTTCGTGTAGCTGATCAAGGTGCGCCGCCGCAAGCAAAAGCATCATCTTCTCCTTACGTGTGCGTTTTTTTTAAAATTCTGACGCGAGCGCATATAGAAACATATTGTGGAGTTTAAAGCCGAGACGGCGTTCAAGCGCAAGCTGCCGTTCGTAGAGACGGACGTGCTGCAAAACGTGTTACTCACGTTGAACTTCATCGATGTGGTGGCCTTGGTTGTAGAAGAGGCGCTGGCGCGGGTCGAGGCAAGCAAGGCGGCATATAGCCGGATGATGATTGAGAGCTCAGAGCCCGGGCTGGGAAGCTCAGGGTTCGAATTTAGGAACGTAAAAAGACCAGTCGAGTTGTCTATACATTCTTTGGAGGTAGAATGCTACTGTCGTTGTCTTCTTCCTTTTTTTCCTTGGTGTCGCAATGGCTTGAGCAAATCGATGGGATGCTTATTTTTGGATTTGAAGTGGTTATTAACGAAAATGTAGTAGACTCTAGCTCGTCGCAATAAATTACAAGTGTTTGTCAAGGGCGCCTAGGTAGATTGTGTTATAGGTGTGTAAGTGAATGGGTGCCGATACAAAACAGTTGCAGATATAGGGTATTTATGATGTAGAAACCTTGTAATGTCAGTGAGACGAGCAGTCCAACGTCGGGGTAATTTGAATCGCGTCTATTCAAAGTCATGGCGCGCAAGCTTGCTAGCCATCCGGATCCGTTCGCCGTACTTGTACAGCAGGATCGGAATGGGAATGAACGCGCAGGCGAGGAGCGCGAGCATAGTGCTCGCCCAGCCGACCCCGAGGTTGCGATACGTGGCTCCGGCGAAGAGGGGGAATCCCGCACCGAACATCGAACGGATGAAGTCGTTTCCGGCTAACACGCTCGCCGCGTACGTGGGATATGCGTCCGCGAGGTAGTTCAGGATGACGTTCTGTCGTTTGAAACAAACCGTTTAGTCTCTATGTGGCTGGAGTAAGACGGGAAAGGAGACTCACGAAAAGGAGGAGCGCAGCGACGCTGAACAGGCTTGAACCGATGATCGGCACGATCCAGTGCACGGTCTGGCGCGATGTCCACCCGAACCAGAACAGACATATGGGTACGAGCAAAGCGCCGACGATGGCGACAGGCATGCGTTCCTCTGGCTTCAGCTCTCCCTTGTCGTTATACTTGGGCTCTTGAACGTAATACAGGTACGCGAAGAAGGGCGGCATGACGACGAACGCGCCGACAAAGAGGCCGAGGAACGACAGGCCAACGAGCTGCTCGCGCCAGTGGTAGATACCGAGAAAGACGATGGGGAAGGATTCGAACCAAATGTAGAGAAGCGCGTAGATGAGGCCGGCGTAAACGTTCAGCGCGAACACGATCGGCTCTTGGAAGTTGAGCGCAAAGGGGCGCACGAGGACGTCGACAGCGAGGTCGCGCCGGGACATGGCTGCCGCCGCAAACTCGGGGCCGGACATAATTGAGGCGTTGCCTGTGGCCCTGCGCAGGCGGCGTGCCCGGCGGTAGAGGATGTTGGAAGCGGACGTCTCGGGGAAGAAGAAGAAGAGCAGGATGACCGTCGCGCCCGAGAGCCACATCAACTCCCAGATCGTCCAGCGCCAGCCCTCGAAGTGCGCCGAGAAGCCCCCAAGCAGCGGGCCCAGGCTCGGCGCCGATGAAGCGAAGACCGCCCAGACGGTCATCGCGTACGCGCGCTTCTTGGGAGAGTACAGGTCCG
>Ga0307510_10005194_pt1 | contig 15481 bp, 11 predicted proteins | sample 12_EM_MG_FD_207224 | JGI IMG/M metagenome (GOLD analysis project Ga0307510, IMG submission 207224) | Populus trichocarpa ectomycorrhiza microbial communities from riparian zone in the Pacific Northwest, United States - 12_EM | ecosystem: Host-associated > Plants > Roots > Unclassified | place...
ACGTCGGGAGCCGGCTCGCGAGCCGGCATGTGCAGGACATTCATCAAGACCATCCTTCGGTGGGGACGAGGGTGCTTGCCGACGGGTGAGCGTCGCAAAGGCTACGCTCGTCTGTGGATGTTCTGATATCGGTGCGCGGCCAAGTTATGTCGTAAATCGGCCAAGTTCGAGACTCAACCTTTCGCTTCGCCTTCGTGGTTCCGAAATGCGGCCTCGCCGGCATCGGACACTTCCACCCATTTCTTGTCTGGTCCCGCGCCTTCGACATAACTGTCGTGCCAGTTCCACCATTTGTATGTCGGGGTCTGCGGATAACCTTCGGGTGAATCTTCCCAAACCTCTTGACGGCCCAGCGGCGTGATGTCCAGGTAGTTCCAGGTGCCGCCCATCTGTTCGTCACCGCGATTGTTGATGAAGTACGTGCGGAAGATGCGGCCGCCGTCATCTCGATAGAACACATTGGTGCCATGCCACTCATCCACGCCGAAATCGGCATCGAAACCATCGGTGAGGGTGAACCAGGGAATATCCCAGCCCATCCGCGCTTTCAGCCGGGCGATGTCAACCTGCGGCGCGCGCGAAACAAATACCAGGGTGGTGTCTCGTGCATTGAGATGCGCCACGTGCGCGACCTGGTCGGCCACCATCGAGCAGCCGCGGCAGGCGTGATCGGGCCAGCCGAACACGCCAGGCTCGAAGAACGCCCGATAGACGATCAGCTGACGGCGGCCTTCGAAAAGCTCGGGCAAGCTCACGCGGCCCCGAGGTCCTTCGAATGCGTAGGTTTTCCCAACCGCCATCCACGGCATGCGCCGGCGCTCGGCGGCCAGGGCATCGCGGGCATGGGAATGCGCCTTTTCCTTTACCAGCATTTGCTGGCGGGCGTCCTCCCACGCCTGCGGCGACACCACCGGCGGCGTGTGCATAGCAGGTTGCGCGCTGTTCTTTTCGTTGTTGTCCGATGTGGTCATGGCGGTAAAACCTCCGAATCCGGGTAAATTCCCATGGTCGAGAGATCATCTTGGCGCTGGACATCGAACGGCGAGAGTAACAAGCGCGGCGTGATTCCCGCGCTAGTCATCCAGGCTGCCCATGGTCAGGTTGACATTGCTGCCGGTCATGCCACTTGCCTTGTCCGACGCCATGAAGACAGCCACGTTGGCCACCTCCGCAAGTGTCATCACCCGTCGCGGATGGGTCGTGCTTGCCAGGAATCCCTGGAACTGGTCCCAGGTCATGCCCGAGCCCTTGGCCTTGAGTTCGAAAACCGCCTTCATCGACTCCGTTTCCGGCATGCCGTGAGGCCGCAGGCCGACAACGCGAATGCCGTGGGGTGCGAGCTCGGCCGACAGGCTGCGGGTGAGTGCTTCCTTGGCGGCCTGGGCGGGTGCATAGCCTCCAATCGAGGTGCTGCCTGCACGGGCTGGCAGTGCGCTGACCGTCATGATCACCCCCGACCTGTTCGGAAGCATCCGTCGGGCGGCCAGGCGCGCGGTGAGGAAGTACGAGGTGGTGTATGCCACGATCGGCAGGGAAAACTTCCCCACGTCCAGCTCGATCAGCGGCACGCCCACGACGAGCTCATCCGGGATCCCGATCGCGTTGAATGAGATGTCCACGCGGCCTGCCTGATCGATCACCGATTGCAGGTGCCTGTCCACGGCCTGCTCGTCCAGTGCATCGACCTTGGCCGCCGTGGCCGATCCGCCGGCGGCAACGATATCCCGGGCAACCGCATCAATCGATGGCCGGCCGCGGCCCGTGATAAACAGCGTGGCACCCTCGCTCGCAAAGGCGCGTGCGACCGCGCCACCGATGGCACCCCCAGCTCCGTAGATCACCGCAATCTTGTCTTTCAGCATCATCTGCAAATCCTCCGGGTTTGGTCAGCGTGCGGATCGTGGGATCCGTCAGTGATGTAAGACACCGCAAGGAACACGAACTGGGCGGCCCGGCACCGCCCAGTTCGCCCCGGCAACGGTGTCCATACCATTGGTGCGACCATGTGCCAGACCAGGGTGAAGCGATGGCGAGCGTGATGACAGCCGATTTGTTCTCAAAGGCGCAGGAAGGGGACAGCGGCGCATTCGGGCAGTTGACTCAACCGCATCTGCGGGAACTGCAGGCACACTGTTACCGGATGCTCGGGTCTTTCCAGGATGCCGAGGACGCCCTGCAAGACACGCTGCTGACCGCCTGGCAGGGCCTGCGGGGATTCGAACAACGCGCCTCGCTGCGCACCTGGCTGTATCGCATCGCCACCAACCGCTGCCTCAACGTCATTCGATCGGCCAGCCGACGACCGGCTAAGGCATGGAACATCCCGGGGCTTGAACCGCCCACGCCGACGCGGCTGGGCGAAGTGCCGTGGCTTGAGCCTTTTCCCGATGCCTTCCCCGGGCATGGGATCGACGTGCCGCCTGGCTCGGAAGCCCGCTACGAGCAGACGCAATCGATCTCCCTGGCCTTCGTAACGGCGCTTCAGGCGCTTCCGCCCAGGCAGCTTGCCGTGCTGATTTTGCGCGACGTGCTTGGCTTCGAGGCGAAAGAGGTTGCCGGCATGCTCGATTCGACCGTCGAGTCGGCCAATAGCGCCCTCAAACGGGCACGGGCAACACTGAAGCTGCGTTCGCCTTCGAGTGCCGGCCACCAGGCGCCTTGCGTTGCCGACGCCCGTTCCGAAGATGCAATCGTGGCGAAGTTCGTCAGCGCCTACGAGGCTGCCGATCTGGATGCATTGGTGGCCATGCTGACCGACGATGTCTTCATGTCGATGCCGCCGATGCCGCTGGAGTACGTCGGTCGCGACGACGTGGCGCTTTTCCTCCGCGCCATCGTATTTGCTTCGGGGCGAAAATATACGCTGGTGCGAACACGGGCCAATGGGCAGCCTGCTTTCGGCGTCTATGTTCTAGGGCCTGATGGCATCGCGCGTGGCACGGGCCTTGTCACCCTTACCCTCCGTGACGGACGCATCTGCGCCATGAGCCGCTTCGAAAACCATTTGCTGCCGGCTTTCGGACTACCGCCATCCCTCGCGCCATCGCCCGGCTAATGCCTAGGGCCGGTGTTCAGGCGTGAAGGTCACCACCTCCAACGGTCCAGGCATGCCAGGCATGCGAGGCGAGGCGGTGTCGTGCGTCCATGCCTGGCCCTTGCCAAACGCTTCAATGGACGGAAATTTCCCCTCCAGCCTAAAACCCTCCATCGCATAGGGAAGCCCTTCAGCAGCCAACGGCACGTTGGCGTCGGCGACATGCATGTGCAGGTGCGGTCCGGTGGATTGGCCGGTGAAACCGAGCTTGCCGATCACATCGCCCCGGCGTACGTGCTGGCCCGGATGCACGCGCACGCTGCCAGGCTTCAGGTGCTCGAAGAAGACAAAGCGGCCTCCGCCGATGTTCAGCGCAACATAGTTGCCGGTGGCATCGCCAATGGGCACGCGTGAAGGCCCAGGCGCCACTACACCAGGCTCGGCAACGTCATCGCGTGTCGCAACCACCGTGGCGTCAGCCACTGCAAGCACATCCACGCCATAGCCGAACCAGCTGGCGGGCTTGCTGCCGTCGCCACTGGCATGTGCACCGTTGGCGTCGACCTTGATCCAGTCGATGGCGAAGCGGCCGGGCACATGCAATGCGCCGTCCACGGCATAGAGCACGCGGCGGTGGCCACGCGCCCACGAAGCATCGTAAATCGCCACCCATGGCCCGCCGCGCAAGGGCGGACCCAGCGCCACCGGATCTGCCTGGCGTGGCGTGAACCAGCCGCCCTCCACGGTGAAACGTTGCATCGTTCCCGCCACCGAGTATTCGATTCGATGCTTGATCGCCACTTCACCCGTGGGCGTCGGCAGCGAAAGGTAGATCGTGGCATGTCCGCCAGGTACCACCGAGCGCTTGGCAGGCGTAGGCTGCACCTGGCCGACGGCGGCATCAAGTGTGTTGCCATCGAGATGGCCCAGCGCCTTACCGGTCGCCACGTCGAGCGCATCGATGCTTTCCAGCTGAAGGACATCTTCGGAAAAATTGGTCAGCTGCAGTTCGTAGACAAGTTCGGTTTTGTCTCCGAGCACGGCAGGCTGGGGCACCCATGGCACCTGGATATCGAACGATTGGCGCGTGGCCGACGGTGCTGCATGGACGACGCCGCACGTCGCGAGAAAGATTGCGGCGAGGGCACCGAACATGCGCCGGGCAACGATGTACCCGGCCGCACAGCGCTTTCTTGCAACCCGCGGGAAGCCAGCCATTACTAAGCCTTCTTTGACCATGTCCAAAAAGAATGGCCAACGCGCAGCACCGGACGCCAGTGCCTGAAGTCAACCCTTGCCAGGCGATGGCGCCACCTCAACCTCAACTTCGGTCAGAGTAATTACTCTGACCCCCAACGCAAACCCAACGTGTGATGACGGACTGAAAATATAAAATCGTTATCGATGTATAAGAGATTCTCCATATACTTCGATAAACCTAGACAAGGTAGTTCGCCCAACGACATGCTCCACCACGATCTTCTCGATGCACTTGAACGCGCCGACGGGCCACCGCTGATTGCCTACCAGGCTGAAGGCGACCTACCCCGGGTAGAGAAAGGCTGGCATAGCCACGTGCGCGGGCAGCTGTTCTATGTGGAACGCGGACTCTTCGTATCTGAAACCCGCCGCGGCTCATGGCTGCTGCCGCCCGGCCGCGCCGGCTGGCTGCCGCCGGGCGCCGAGCACACCGTCCGCATCACCGGGCCAAGCCGGGGCTGGGGCTTGTTCGTAGCCCCTCATATGGCCCATTGCCTTCCCGACTACGCTTGCGTGGTAGGGGTGAACGAACTGATGCGTTCATTGGTGCTGCGCGCCAGCAGCTGGACCGACCAGGCGGAACTCAGCGACGAACAGCAGCGCGTGATGGCGGTGCTGGTGGATGAGATCCGCCGCGCGCCAGAAGAACCCATGCACCTGCCCATGCCGACCGACCGACGGCTGCAGAAAATGGCTACCACCATCATCGAACATCCCGACGACTCCCGCGGCGTCGACGAATGGGCGCAGGCCAGCGGCGTATCCACGCGCACGCTCACCCGCCTGTTCCGCGACGAAACCGGCTGCAGTTTCACCCAATGGCGGCAACAGGCGAAGCTGTCGCGCGCCCTGGAGCACCTGGCGCGCGGCATGCGCGTGAGCGACGTGGCGGACGCTCTTGGCTACGCCACCGTCAGTGCCTTCGTGGCGATGTTCCGCAAGGCCTATGGCACGCCGCCAGGACGCTACTTCGCCGTGTGAGCCGGCGCGGCGGTTATCCCAGCAACAGCGTGGCCGCAATCACCCACATCACCACGCCGATGATCACTTCCAGCACCTGCCAGGCGCGGGGTTTGGCGAATATGGGGCGCAGCAGGGACGAGCCGTAGCCGAGGGCAAAGAAAAACACCAGCGACGCCAACATGGCACCCAGGGCGAACGGAAGATGCCGCCCCGGGAACTGCGCGGAGATCGAGCCGATCAGGAACAGCGTGTCCAGGTATACGTGCGGATTGAGCCACGTAAGAGCCAGGCACACCGCCAACGTTGCCGCCAGCTTGCGCGGCGGCGCATCGGCGGGCGAGAGCGCGCCGTGCGAGTGCCATGCGGTAAAGAAGCTACGCGCGCCATAGATGAAAAGGAATGCCGCACCCACCCAGCGCATCATCTGCACGATCCACGGCACGCGATCGATCACGCTGGCAAAGCCCAATACGCCCGCACCGATCAATACCGCATCGGACAACGCGCACACCAGGCACACCCAGAACACGTGCTCGCGGCGCAGCCCCTGGCGCAACACGAACGCGTTCTGCGCGCCGATGGCCAGGATCAGCGAAAAGCTCAGGGCGAAACCCGCGATTGCCGCATCCATGCCTACTGGCCCAGTTTGTCGTGGAATAGCTCGTCGATGCGGCGGTATTCATCGTGCCAGGAATCCGCATGCACGAAGCTGTGGCGTTCCATAGGGTACAGCGAGATCCAGAAATCCTTCTTGTGCAATTCGATCAGTCGCTGGTACAGACGGATGGAATCACTGGCCATCACGTTGTCGTCGATCAGGCCGTGCATGATCAACAGCGGATCGCGCTGCTGGTCGGCATAGTAGATGGGTGAACTGGTGGTGTATGCCTCAGGATCGATCTGCGGATCGTTGAGGATGTCGGAGGTGTATTCCTGGTCGTAGCTGGACCAGTCGGTCACCGGGCGCAGCGCGGCGCCGGCGGCAAATTCACCGGGCGCGCGGAACAGCGACATCAAGGTCATGAAGCCGCCGTAGCTGCCGCCATAGATGCCTACACGACGCGCATCGACACGTTGTTCCTTCACCAGCCAGGCCTTGCCGTCGAGCAGGTCTTCCAGTTCCGGATGGCCCATGTTGCGATAGATCGCCGTGCGCCAGTCGCGGCCGTAGCCTTCGGACGCGCGGTAGTCCATGTCCAGCACCACATAGCCACGCTGCACCAGCAGGTTGTGGAACATCTGCTCGCGGAAATACACCGGGAACGACTGGTGCACGTTCTGCAGGTAGCCGGCGCCATGCACGAAGATCACCGCCGGGCGAGAGGCCACGTCGGCACCGGGCGCCGCGTAATACTTCGCGTAGATCGTGCCCGCGCCATGGCTGGAGGGCACCTGGACGATCTTGGGCTCCACCCATTGCATCCCCTTATAACCGGGCTTGCGCGTGTCGGTAAGTTCCCGCGGTTCGCCGCCACCCGCGTCCACCACCGCCAGCTGGCTGGGTACATAAGACGATGAGTGCAGCACCGCCAGGTGCTTGCCGTCACTGGATAACACGAAGTCGTCCATGCCCTTGAAGTGCGTCACCTGCTCCATCGAACCGCCGCCCACCGGCACGCGGTAGATGTCGTAGCTAATGGGCGCCTCGCGGTTGGCGCGCACGAAGAAGCTGCGGCCATCCGGGCTGAGCGCCGGGTGGCTCACCTCGAACTTGCCGGTGGTCAGCGCCGTGGCTTTGCCGCCCACGGGCTTGGTGTACAGCTGGGAATACCCGGTTTCCTCGCTCAGGTACCACAACGTGCGGCCGTCCTTCAGCCAGCCGAAGTCGTTGAAGTTCCAGTTCACCCAGGCCTTGTCCGTGAGGCGATGCTGGCTCACCAACGCGTGCGAGGAAAAATCGATGCTGGCGATCCAGCGATCCTTGTTGTCGTAGGCGCGCAACTGGATGCCGACATTCTGGCCGTCGTCGCTCCACACCACGCCCGGCCCGAATTCGCTGTTCACATACACCGGACGCACGGACGGCGCCTTCAGCGCATCGGCCTCGTCGTCCTTGCCAGCCTTGCGCAGCCGCGCGATGGCCTTGGCGCGAAGTTCCGCCAGCGGATCGTCCTTGATGCCGGGCAGGGCATCGGTCTTGAGGTTGAAGCTGGCATGGTGGGACAGGTCCAGCAATACCAGCGACTGCGGCGCGCCATCGTTGCGGCCGACGTAGGTGCGCGCGTCTTCCGGTTCCGGGTAGCCGGATTCAGTCACGTAATGGGTGATCTTCGGCGCCGTGCCGTCGTCGTGGCCCTTGGGCTTGGTCACCACCAGCATCCAGCGGCCGTCGGGCGACAGCGTGGTGTCGACGATCGCGACCGACTTGCCCAGGTAGAACGGCCGGCTGATCCGTGTGGGATCGGCAGCATCCAACGCGCGGTCCTGCGCGTGCTGCGCGTCCTTGTCGGCGCGGATGCCGCGCAGGGTGGAGAAGATCTTCAACTGCTCGTCGGTGAGGCTGTCGTCCTTGCGCTGGTCCGGATCGTCACCGAGCTTGATCGTTGCGGCTTTCGCCGAGATGCCCGAGCGCGGGTCGTAGATGTACCAATCGTCGCCACCGCGGTACTGCAGCCGTCCGTCGGCCATGAAGCGCGGCGATATTTCGCCGTCGTCGCTGCGCGTGACCTGCACCGTGCGCCCGTTGCCGAGGTCGCGCCAGAAAATGTCGCCGTGGCGGACGAACGCCGCGTGCGCATGGGCCTTGTCGAACACCGGATCGCCATCGGCCTGGGCCTGGGCCGTGGCGTCGAGCATGACGGGTGCGCCTCCCTGCACCGGCACGCGCCAGAGGTCGCGCACCTTGTTGCCATCGTGCTTGAGCAGGTAATAGATGCTGTTGCCGTCCACCGAGAAGTAGGGCTTCTCCACCGGCGGCCCGATCCAGTCCGGATCGGCCATGATCGTTTCCATATCCAGCGGCGCGGCGTAGGCGCGGCCGACGGCAAGGGCGGCGAGGAGGGCGATCAGCATCGGACGCATGGCGGCAAGAACCTTCGGGCCAAACCTTGAAGCATAGCCAAGCCCACGTGCGCCGCAAGCGCCGGTGGTCAGGGTGCCCGGCCCCGCGCCGCGGGCGTAGTCTTCGTGCCTCCTTCCGACCATGAATCCCGCCATGCGCCCAGCCGTCCTTGCCTGCGCCCTCGCCTTCGCCCTTGCCGGGCAGGCCCAAGCCGCCGAACGCGCGGCCGCGAACCTGCCGCCGCCCACGGTGAAGCATCCGGTGCACGAAACCCTGGCCGGGCAGTCGGTGGACGATCCCTGGCGCTGGCTCGAAGACGGCAGCAACCAGGAAGTGAAATCCTGGATCGAGGCGCAGAACGCCTATACCGAGAAGACCATCGCCGCGATCGGAGCGGGCAAGTCACTGACCGAACGGGTCAAGCAGCTGTCGATCACCTCGACCACGCGCTCGGGGCCGATGCTTGCCGGCGGCACGCTGTTCTTCATGCAGCACACGCCGCCGCAGTCCCAGCCGGTGCTGATGGCGCAGGCGTGGCCGAAGGGCGAGCCGCGGGTGCTGGTGGATCTGAACGCCAACGGCGGCGGCACCGCCATGACCGGTTACTGGCCCTCGCCCAGCGGCCGCTACCTTGCCTACGGCACGGCCGAAGGCGGCAGCGAACTGACCACCCTGCACGTTTTGGACACCACCAACGGCAAGACCCTTCCCGACAGCCTGCCCTGGGCCGGCGGTGGCACCACGCCGCAGGGCGTGGCCTGGGACAAGGACGAAAAGGGCCTGACCTACGTCCGTTTCGCACCTCCTCCCCCGGGCCAGCAGGTACGCCAGTTCGACGCCGTGCTCGCCCATCACGCCATGGGTAGCGATCCGGCCAATGACCCGGTGGTCTTCGGCCAGGGTTATTCCAAGGTGGCCGAATACATCCTGATGCAGTCACCGGAAGGCAAGACCGCCGTGCTCGCCAACGAAGGCGACGGCGGCGCGGCCGAGGTGTTCCTGAAGCAAGGCAATGCGTTCAACCGCGTGCTCGGCCACCAGGCCAATGTGCGCGGTGCGCACTGGGTGGGCGAGAAGCTGTACGTGGAAAGCTTCGAAGGTGCGCCACGCGGCAAGTTGCTGTCGATCGACGGCGAAGGCGCGGTGCAGCCGGTGCTGGCCCAGGGCAAGGGCGCACTGCAAGGGGTTACGCCGTTCGCCGACGGCTTCCTCGCCATTCGCAGCTGGGGTCCGGACTGGTGGGCCGAGCAATACGACGCCCAGGCCAAACTGGTGCGCCGCCTGCCCCTGCCCGAGACCGGCATCACCGTGGGCGCCGTGGCGGCCGAGGCCGGCCAGGCCCGGGCGCTCATCAGCTACACCGGCTGGACTGCACCACCGCGCTGGGTGGAATACGACGGCCAGGCAGGCACCCTGGCGAATGTCTTCGAGGTCAAGCCGGCGGCCGACTACAGCAACGTCCAGGTGCAGCGCGTGCAAGGGCTTTCCAAGGACGGCACGGCGATACCGGTGACGGTGATCTCGATGAAGGGCATCGACGCCAATGGCCGGCGGCCGACCATCCTGTACAGCTATGGTGGCTTCGATATTCCCATCACGCCGGGTTTCATCGGCTCGAACCTGGCCTGGCTCGAGCGCGGCGGCGTCCTTGCCTACGCCAACATCCGTGGTGGCAACGAGTTCGGCCAGGACTGGCACGCCGAGGGGCAGAAGCTCAACAAGCAGAACGTCTTCGACGACTTCCATGCTGCCGCGCAGGCGCTGGTAAGCACCGGCTGGACCGACGCCGCCCACCTGGGCATCCGCGGCGGCAGCAATGGCGGCCTGCTGATGGGCGCGGCGCTCACCCAGCACCCGGAGGCCTATCGCGCAGTGGTGGCCCAGGTGGGCATCTATGACGTTCCCCGCCACGAAACCGCCTTCGCCAACGGTCCCTACAACATCAGCGAATACGGCACGGTGGCCGATCCCGCCCAGGCGAAGGCCACGCTGGCCTATTCCCCCCTGCAGCAGGTCAAGAAGGGCACGAAGTACCCGGCGGTGCTGATGACCACCGGCGGCAACGACCCGCGCGTGGCGCCATGGCAGTCGCGCAAGTTCACCGCGGCCCTGCAGGACGCCACCACCTCCGGGCGACCGATCCTGCTGCTGACCCGGATGAACGCAGGCCATGGCATCGGCGCTCCCTTCAGCCAGCGGGTGGGTGATGCCGCGCTGGCGCTTACCTTCTTCGCCGGGGAACTGGGCCTGCCCGAGGCCCCTCCGGCGCCCTCCAGCCCATGACTTATGGCGGTTCGCGTCCAGAGCCCTGAAAGGCTCTAATGGAGGCTTGCCTCACCTTCCGGAGTACCCATGCGTGCCCTCGTCCTTGCTGCCCTGATGGTGGTTGCCCTGCCCGTGTCCGCTGAAAAACTCACCATCGAGAAGATCTTCGACGGTGGCAGCCTGAGCGGCCCCACGCCACGCGGCCTGAAAATCTCCCCGGACGGCACGCGGGTGACCTTCCTGCGCGCAAAGCCCGACGACCAGTACCAGCTGGATCTTTGGGAATACAACATCAAGGACCACTCCACGCGGCTGCTGGTGGATTCAAAGAAAATCGAACCCCAGGCCAAGGAGCTATCCGATGAAGAGAAAGCCCGCCGCGAGCGCTCCCGCACCGCAGGCCTGAAGGGCATCATCAGCTACCAGTGGTCGCCGGACGGAAAAGCCCTGCTGTTTCCCATCGGCGGCAAGCTCTACCTGTACGACCTGGCTTCGGCCAAGCCGCATGAGCTGGCTACCGGCGGCGATCCGATCGACCCGAAGATTTCCCCGAAGGGGAAGTTCGTATCGTACGTGCGCGACCAGAACCTGTTCGTGATCGACATCGCCACCGGCAAGGCGACCCAGCTCACCCACGACGGCAAGGGCACGGTGCACAACGCCGAGGCCGAATTCGTCGCCCAGGAAGAAATGCACCGCTTCACCGGCTACTGGTGGGCGCCGGACGATTCGGCCATCGCCTTCGAACGCTTCGACGAGAAGAACGTGCCGGTGACCAAGCGCACCGAACTCTATGCCGACCGCACCGAAGTGATCGAGCAGCGCTATCCCGCCGCGGGCGATCCGAACGTCGAGGTGCAGCTGGGCCTGGTGGCGCCCACCGGCGGCGAAGCCCGCTGGATCGACCTGGGCAAGGACAAGGACATTTACCTGGTCCGCGTGGAATGGGTGCCCGACAGCGCGCACGTGACCTACCAGGTGATGCCGCGCAGCCAGCACCAGCTGGACCTGAAGATCGTCGATGCAAAAACGCTGGCCCAGCGCACGCTGGTAAGCGAGCACAGCAAGACCTGGATCAACGTGCTGGACGACCTGAAATTCATCGACGGCAACAAGTCGTTCGTGTGGGGATCCGAGCGCAGCGGCTACCATCACCTGTATCTCTACGGTATCGACGGCACGCTCAAGCACGCCATCAGCAAGGGCGACTGGAACCTCGACGACCTGCTTGCGGTAGACGAGAAGTCCGGCCTTGCCTACGTGAGTTCCAACTTCGACTTCGTCCCCGATCGCCAGGTGTATTCGCTCAAGCTCGATGGCAGCACCGCGGAAAAGCCAACGCGGGTGAGCCAGGGCGACGGCTCGCACCATGCCGAGTTCTCGAAGGACGCCAGCTTCTACATCGATGCGTTCTCCGATCCGGCCACGCCGCCGCAGGTATCGATCCGCAAGAACGACGGCAGCTTCGTCACCTGGATCGAAGAGAACAAGCTGGACGAGCACCACCCGCTGTTCAAGTACAAGGACTCCCTCGCACAGCCGGAGTTCGGCAAGATCAAATCCAGCGACGGGCAGGACCTCTGGTACAAGGTGTACAAGCCGGCCGGCTTCGATCCGTCGAAGAAGTACCCGGTGTTCGATACTTATTACGGCGGTCCGACGGCGCAGATGGTCGCTCGCGGCTGGGGTGACTACTTCGCCCAGTACATGGCCCAGCAGGGCTTCGTGGTGTTCACCCTGGACAACCGCGGCATGGAGCGTCGCGGCCGGAAGTTCTCCGACGTGATCTACCGCACCCTGGGCGTGGCCGAGGTCGAGGACCAGCTCGCCGGCGTGAAGTGGCTGAAGTCCCAGCCGTGGGTGGACGGAAAGCGCATCGGCGTCTTCGGCTGGAGCTACGGCGGCTACATGACCACCATGATGCTGGCGAAGGGTTCGAAGGAACTTGCCGGCGGCGTGGCGGTGGCCCCGGTGACCGACTGGAAGCTTTACGACACCTTCTATACCGAGCGCTACCTCGACCGTCCCCAGGACAATGCCGAGGGTTACAAGAAGAGCGCGCCCTTCGACTGGCTCGACGGCCTCACCGCGCCGCTGTACCTGGTGCACGGCATGGCCGACGACAACGTGCTGTTCCTCAATTCCACCGAGCTGATGGCGGCATTGCAGAAACGCGGCACGCAGTTCCAGCTGATGACCTATCCCGGTGGCAAGCACGGCCTGGCGTTGCCTGGCCAGAAGGTGCACGTCTATCACCTGATCGCGAATTTCTTCGAGACCACGATCAAGAACGCTCACTAAACGGCCGGAAGCTCCGCGCATGGATGACGGGCTATAGTGCCCGTCCGTTTCCTGGACATGCGCGGGGCTAAGGATGTCGGTACCTGCTTATCCGGCCTTGCGGCACGGTTGGCCCATTGTCCTGATCGGCCTGGGCCTTTTCTGGTTGATCGTCGGCGTGGCGCTGACACCCAGCCCCACCAATGCAAGCTCCTGGTACCACAACGTGGTGACGGTGCTGCTGTTCCTGCCCGCCTTGTGGCTGGCTCTGCGGCGCCGGGCATGGGTAGCCCGTTGCGTACGCGATAGCCCGGAGTTGATCCTGGTGGTGGCGCTGCTGGCCTGGTCGTGCCTGTCGCTGGCATGGGCCGGCGGCAATCACATCGCCGAACGGGTCAAGATCCCGCTGCAGGTCGCCGGCTTCCTGCTTGGCTGGTTGTTCTGGGTGGCTGCCCGGGGCGAGGATGCCGCGCGCAACCTGTTGCGGCTGGCCGGATATGCCATGGCCGCCGGTGCGCTGGCGGCGATGCTGGCCTTCCCCTATCGCCATACCGATTTTCCCGACCGGATTACCGGCTTTGCCATGCTCGATGGCCCGAATCTGTCCGGATACGTGATGGGCGCGGTCGCCGTGTGGCTGTTCCAGTTGCCGCCGGCGCGTCGCTGGGAGCAAATCCTGTGGCTGCTGAGCCTGGGCTGCCTGGTGGCGTTCGCCGGGCTCACCTTGAGTCGCGGCACCTGGCTCGCCATTTTCGTGGTGATGCTGGTGATGCCTCTGTTCGATCGCAGCCGGAAAGGGTGGGCCAGCAGTGCCCTGGCCGTGGTGGGAGGCGTGGTGGCCCTGATCCTGGGCCGGCGGATCCTCGAAGCCCGTGGGGTTTCGTACCGGCCGCAGATCTGGGAGCAGGCCCAGGCGATGATTCATGAACGGCCGTTCAGGGGTTTGGGTCTGGATACGCCGTATACGATAACCGTCGGCACGCAATCGTGGACTCACAGTCACAACCTGTTCACCAACCTAGCCATAGAACTAGGGGTGCCGGCGTTACTTTGCTGGCTCGCCGCATGGTTCCTCCTGTTGTGGCGAGGCTGGACCTACAGGCACGACCCGCTTGGACGCATCGTGTTAGGGCTATGGGTGTTTTCCACCGTCGCCCTGCAACTGGATGGACCCGCCCTGTTGATGAGTCCCCGGCCGGAATGGCTGCTCACCTGGTTGCCGCTTGCCATTGGCGCGGCGCTGGTATTGCCATCCCCGACGGAATCGCAAGAATCTGCAAGTGCTTCAAGTTAAATATTAATTTAATGACATGAAGTCGAAACATTGTCATCATCCCGGCAGGGCATGCTGACAACACGCATGGATGCGGGAACGTGATCTCAGGACCATTCAATGTCGGCAGTCGCACCCATCGGCCAATCCAGCACCCGCGCCATCGATCCGGACAGGATCCCGGCGCCGTTGTTTGGTGCCCATGTGAATCTCCTGGGCTGGGATAACGGCGTGGGCCTGAGCCGTGACCTGCGGCTGCTGAACGAAGTGCTTTCCCAGGCCGGCTGCCGGGTCACCATGACGCTCTTCAAGCGCAGCCGCGCCCGTCCTTTCGGTCGATCGCATGTGATGCAGGCGCGCCGGGTGCTGCACTGGATGCAGAACAAGGTGCCCTCGCCCCAGTTCGACCTCAACATCATGGTCGAGCACCTGCGGCCGGACTACATGCGCCTGGCAAGGCGCAATGTCTTCATTCCCAACCCCGAATGGTTCCCGCGCCGTCGCCTGCCGCAGTTGCAGGGCGTGGACACCGTGCTGTGCAAAACCCAGCACGCGCAATCGATCTTCAGCGACTTAGGCTGCGAAACGGCCCTGATCGGATTCACCAACGCCGAGCGCCTGCGCCGCCACATCACCCGCCAGCGTGCGTTTTTCCACCTGGGCGGTCGCAGCCGGATGAAGGGAACCGACCGCCTGCTGGCCCTGTGGGAACGCCATCCGGAATGGCCGCGGCTCACCGTGGTGCAGCATCCGGATATCGCCGCCCGCGTTAGCACGGCCGCCAACGTCAACCATGTCGTTGGCTACGTGGACGAAGAAGACCTCGTGCAGATGCAGAACGAGCACATCTTCCACCTGTGCCCGTCGGAAACCGAAGGGTTCGGCCATTACCTGTGCGAGGCGCTATGCGTGGGAGCTGTCACCATGACGCTCGACGCGGCGCCGATGAACGAGTTCGTCAACGCCGACCGCGGCATCCTGATCGACCATCAGGGCACGGGCAGCCAAGGCCTGGCCACCACGTATTACTTCGACGAAGCAGCCATGGAACGGGCAGTTGAACGCGCCATCGCCATGAGCGATGCCGAGGTACAGGCGATCGGCAGCAATGCCCGTGCCTGGTACCGCGCCAACGACCATCGCTTCCGCGTGACGCTGCCCGCGATCATCGGCGACGCCTGCAACCTGCGGGCCTGAAGGGCCCTTTCGGCGAGGCACAAAAAAAGCGCGGCCAGGCCGCGCTTTTTCTTTATCGCAAGCAAGGCCTAGTGAGCGTGGCCGACGCCGCCGGAGTCGCCCTGTTCGAGCGGCGGCGGATCGCCCGCTACCGCGAGCAGCGACGTGGCGTAGGCATCTTCGATGCTGATGGTGGAGATTTCATCCCAGGCGAAGAACGATGCTTCGC
>Ga0307510_10005196_pt1 | contig 15478 bp, 10 predicted proteins | sample 12_EM_MG_FD_207224 | JGI IMG/M metagenome (GOLD analysis project Ga0307510, IMG submission 207224) | Populus trichocarpa ectomycorrhiza microbial communities from riparian zone in the Pacific Northwest, United States - 12_EM | ecosystem: Host-associated > Plants > Roots > Unclassified | place...
TAGGGAGTTATTATGGCCTTTGCAGATATAGCGCATAGGCTATCGGTACGGTATTTGAAGGCGGTAAGGAGGCAGATGCCTCCTCGGCCTTACGCCGCGCTGGGGGTAACGGGTGCTAGGGGCTGTAGTAGCGATATTGCTCCCATATGGCCGCGCTCAGAGGCGTGCCATAAAAATTGGAAGCTCTTGTTTGTCCCAACTCAATACTGCACCACGACAATTGCAACTGAATGTGATTGCATTACTATGGCAAGTTGCTAGCTAGTGCTTCAAGTTGTATTGTCGGAGTATTCTTGCATCGTTCTGTGTGTGCTGTACCGGAAAATGTCAATTTTCCCTTGTTGGTTTTCAGACCCTCCCCAGCTCGTTGATTACTAATGAGACGAGTGATAGTACATGCCTAGAGGAGGGTCGAGAAAGAGAAATAGATGGAAAAGTGTGTTGAGTGGTTAGCTAAGGCAATCAAAAGTATGGAAGAAGCTTGTATGGTTCTGGCCGCGTATACACAACCCCTCGTTTGAAGCAACGGGGGACGCCTTGGCATAAAATCGACTATGAAAAAAGCTTGTAGATGTTCAAACCGCTACAGTGGAAGAGTTCTTTTTTAATTTTCTTATTCTAATTTTATTAGGGCTAAAGGCTTAATTGTTTTTGTTTTTGAACTAACCTTATGCCAAGGCGTCCCCCGTTGCTTCAATCGAGGTGTTGTGTATAAGCGGCCGGAACCATATGATAACTTGCTAATCCAGGTGCCAAGAACTGCCAGTGGCGGGCAAAAGATTTTATTTTGTTAGTGTTGTTAAAACTTGCGGAACATTTTGGAAGGGGGCCCAGGGGGTTCAGATGGCTCGGGGGAGGGGGGCTCGGTTGATTGTAGGTTTGCCGTAGATTTGAGAATCAAACCCGCCCATTCCCGTAGCAGCTCTGCAATTCTCTCATGTCCATTCTCGAGGGCCCACGAGAGGGGTGTTCGGTGGTATCTAGCGTCAGCCGTCTGAGGATTGACGTCGTTCCGCTTCAATAGCATCCTCGCAACATCCTCACGACCATTCTTGGTAGCCCACCAGAGCGGCGTTCGGCCACATTCAGTGTCGGCTACGTTGGGATATACGTCGTTCCGTTTCAGTAGCATTCTCACTGTCCCCACATGCCCATTCTCCGCAGCCCGCGAGAGCAGCGTTCGGCTTTATTTATCGGCTTTTTCGGGATTGGCGTCGTTCCGTTCTAGCAACATCCTCGCGATCCCTGTGTGCCGATTATCGGTAGCCCGCGAGAGCGGTGTTCGGCCCCACGTGTCTGCTTTGCCGGGATTGGCGTTGCTCTGTTCGAGGAGGAGTCTCACGACCCCCTCGTGCCCATTCTCGGCAGCACACGAAAGCGGCGTCTGGCTCCACTTATCTGTTTTGTCGGGATCGACGCCGTTCCGCTTTAGTAGCATCCTCACGATCCCATCGTATCCATCCCTGGCAGCCCATGCGAGCGGTGTTCGGCCATATTCGGTGTCGGCTGTATTGGGGTTGACGTCATTCTGTTCAAGTAGTATCCCCACGACCCCCGTATGTCCATTCCCGGCAGCTCGCGAAAGTGGTGTTCGACTCCATTTATCCGCTTTGTTGGGATTAACGTTACTCCTTCCAAGCAGCATCCTCACAACCCGCTCATGCTGGCCCGCAGCAGCCAACCAGAGCGGCGTTCGGCCATATTCGGCGTCAGCGGTATTGGGATTGACGTCGTTCCGTTCAAGTAGTAGCTTCACGACCCCCGCATGGCCATTCCCAGCGGCCCGCGAGAGGGGTGTTTGACTCCACTTATCCGCTTTGTCAGGATCGGTGTCGCTCCGTCCCAGTAGTATCGTCACGACCCTCTCATGTCCATCCTTGGCAGCCCACGCGAGTGGTGTTCGACCGTATTCGATGTCTGCTATATCGGGATTGACATCGTTCCGTTCAAGTAGCATCCTCACGATCTCCACATGCCCATTCTCGGCAGCTCGTGAGAGCGGGGTTCGGCTCCACTTATCCACTTTGTCGGGATTGACGTCGCCTCGCTTCAGTAGTACCCTCACCACCCCCTCATGCCCAAAGTTGGCGGCCCACAAGAGCGGCGTTCGGCCCCCCTTATCTGGTTTGTCGGGATTGACGCCGCTCCCCTGCAACAGCATGCTCACGACCCCCTCATGCCCATTCCTGGCAGCCCGCAATAACGGTGTTTGGCTCCACTTGTCCGCTTTGTTGGGATTGGCGTCCTTCCGCTCGAGTAGCACCTTCATGACCCCCTCATGCCCATTCTTGGCAGCAAATAACAGCGGTGTTCCCCCATACCAGCTGTCAACCGTGTCAAGATTGACGTCATTCCGCTGAAGCAGGATCTTCACCACCCCCTCATGCCCATTCCCAGCAGCCCGTGAGAGTGGCGTCCGGTTCCACTTATCCGCTTTGTCGGGATTGGCGTCGCTCCGTTCAAGTAGGACCCTCACGACCCCCTCGTGTCCGTTCCGGGCAGCCCAGGTGATTGCTGCCTTACCATCAAAATCAGTTGCCTCAACGTCCCACTTATTTGTCTCCAATAAAGCCACTATTATCTCCACGCACCCGTGGTATGCGGCGCAATGAAGCCCTGTAAATCCTTTAGGGACGCCTTCTGAGTCAAAAGGCTGATCCCATAAGCTCACACTATGGAATAACAGTATCTTCGAAGATATGTGCCTATCGTATTCATCGAGCAGTTCCAATGCAAGAGTTTTCACACTTTCGGTGCTTCCCCGCCTAGCATGTGAACCCCAGTAACGAGAGGCATATCCGACAAAAGGGGCAGCTGGTGGGACAGAGCGGAGGGCGGACGAAAAGCCCCTGATACACCGAAAATTGAGGTAGGTCAAACAGACCTCCGCAATCACCGAGTCGGGCTTAAAGAATAGGTTGGGGTTATGGGAAAGATACTCTTGTAGAGTGTAGTGGACAAGCCGGACCGTAGACGAGGACTTCTCGACCGTGACGAGCCCCAGTGAGCATGCTAGTAGTGTCTCTATTGCCGGAATATTTCGGGTGTTCAAGTCGACAGATCCCCCCCCTACTCCAAGAGCGTGGCATAATTCGTCGACATGCAGCGGCCGCTCCGCATGCGATACCCACATTAGAACTTCCATGCCGAGTTTCGACCTACTTCTTTGCTGGGCCTTCATTCGTGATAAGGTTGCCGCGTAAGCATCTCCTAGGCCCCCCCCCTTGGTCATCTCGTCAAGCTTTTCTCGTCTCTGATGGAGAGTAATCTCGCCCAGGATTGCATCCATGATTAGAGAAACGAGAAGGAAACTAGAAACAACCATTAGTGAATCATACCTCGGACCCGTATTGGGAACGTATTTGTCATTCTTGCTTACATTTCCGAGATTTTCTCCGGAATAATTCTCATAATATCGGCCCGCAATTCGTCATCCATTGCATTGGGGTCAGTGTCACCATCCAGCCTCATCTCCAAATAGCTCTTAATATCCGCATAGGTTGGACTGACAGGTATCTTAACCACCTCTGTAAAAGATCTCCCGATTTCGCCGTCGATATGGGGCCTTCCAGTGAGGAATACCCGCGTGTTGGGTGACACCCGAACAATTTCTCGTAGCGACTCAAGGAGCTCACGTCGGTGCTTCGGAGTGGGTTCGTCTAATGCGTCGATGCATATAAATACCCGTGGGACCAACGTAACAGTCTTCTTCAGTATTTCTACCATATCAGGGAGTCGGAGGCCCCGACCGCCAAACTCTTTTTTGGCCTTTCGAAAAGCCTCTCGTATATGCACCGGAACCCCTCCTCTGCCAACAAGTTGCTTGAGCATGGCGCCCAGCATATTTGTGGTGGACTGTTCCTCCTGGGCAAGGAAGTCGCAGTAAAGCCCCACAATGGCAACCTCTTTTCCCCCAGCCTGATCGCATAGGTTATCAACCACCAAGGAGCTATTCATTTGCTAACCGTCAGTGACATCTGCATTACGGTATCTTTCTCTGGACAAGACCACTCCCTACCTGACGTAGGTTTTTCCCACCCCCGGATTCCCGTAACAGAACAACACTGGCACCACGGAACCATCTTTCGCATCACGCCACTTTGTGAACTCTGTAGTTTCTAGCACCCAATTTCCTACGCCATCGAGTCGGTCAGTTCGCACACTTTGGTGCCGCTGCTGTGGTTCAAGTGGCGATAGCCACTGAAGAATTTGATGTCCCTCGGCGTCTATTTCTGTAATGAAATTGACAATATTGTTGAAGTTGAACGAATTGATATTACCGGTGATCTGCTGGTGCTGGGACGACATCTGGGCGATAGTCCATTATTTGAATCCGGTTTTTTGTGAGAGTTAGAGGGATGGTTTGTAGCGAGAATCTAACCTCTCTCAGAACTACCGGGTAGGGTGGGTCTCGACTCTGGAGACGCGAAGAGGGGTTGTGGCTTACCGGTATGCGGCTCTGGCGTTGCACACGCATGCGCTGGTACTTGTACAGGCAGTGCACACTCCAGTGCTGTATTTCCCTGTCAAGGGTATCCGAAAGGTTTGTGGCAGGCTCCCCCAGTCTGTGGCCAAGTGCATGGTATCCTTTGAAAAGGTTGCCTCCATCGCTTCTTCTCCGGAAACTCCCGCCTGACGCCGACTCGCAAATGGATTCTGCTTCTGCTGCAGTATCTCAGCCTCGGATGTTTTCAGGCGTGGATCGACGGCGACGGCAACGGCCAAACGAAACGCCCTGGGTTCACAACGAAAACGCGATCGCATCCAGGAGCGGAGAAGTTCACTTCTTCTCTATCTCAACCGACGGTAGAAACAGGACCGGATATAACCACAACACAGCGTCCTCCTATTCTTCCATGGACTACCACACATGTCCATGCTTCCGCGTGTCTCCTCTTTCACTTGCTCACTCCCGTGCTAACAAAGGAAAGACAAACTTCCATAGCCTCCGGGTATACAGCCTTCGTGCTTCCGAATCTTTCACTCCTCCTTTACAGCGTTCCCGCTTTCCTTCTGGCGGATGCATACTTCCAAAACTCTAGCGCATTCAAGTTACCGAAACGCTTTCCCGAAAGCCTAAATATATGCCCGAAGCCAAAGCGCGTTCCCCGAAGCTATCCGAAAACAAAGCGACGACAGCATGCCGTGCAGCATCTTGCGACCTCCAACAGATGTGAGAACAAAAAGAGGTCACTGCCGCCCGTAGTACGGTAATGTACAGTGCGGCATCCGTTTACAATGCGCGTATGGTGCTGGAAGCCGTTGGGGGGAGGGGTGTACGGTACAGTACAGTTATCCCTCGCTTCCATCTTTTAATCGACAGAAGGCAGTCAACAGTGGGCTGCCGGTAGGTGTTTACGCTCAATCTACTCTGTGGCCAGCGGAGTTATTCACCCCCCCCTTATCGCTGCAAACACCATACAGCGACATAAGTTACTCGTCGTATTCCTCGAACATAGTTATGAATACCTAAGTGCTTTAATAAAGGTACAACTACTACCCTAACTCCTTCACCCTTCTACACCGCCTGTCGCTTAAGCTTACACGGTGTAGCTGACAGTAAACTACCGATACTAGTCGAAATCAGACCCCTCTCTCCATTCCCGCAGTCCCAATTAGTCATTACCCGAGCCGAAAATCCAGAGATGTTCTCATTCGAAGTGCTTGAAGATCTGCGGGTATAACGCTTGGAGCGGGGGGGTAGGTTGGGGAAATCCGTATGTTACCCCTTGTTCTTGATACACAGGATCTCCACAATATATTATTATAACAAAGACCACCGTGGTCCACATTACAAGATATCTTCTATTGTACTGAATAATTTACTACGATAGTAACATACACCAAAAGTCTACATTATATCCTAGGCCAATTCCAAGAGCTAAAAAGGGCACAGAATAGTAAGGCTTTGGTAAATATATTAGTTAATTTTGTTCCCACATCAGGGCTCAGCCTCGGACCAATAGGGTTAAAGACTTGCATCTGGCGCATTCATTCTCTGATGACAACTTGGAAGAAAAATATACTCAGCAGATGGACAACATTGCCGTTGTAAGCCCATTGCCCAGATGGGAAGTTTTACTTCTGACCCCTTGGATGAAGACCGCCAGGGGATGCACGGCACAATGCTTGAGAGGAGGACATACTCCGCCGCCCACATGTCAATATGGGAAATGAGGGTTGCAGGGAAGTAGACGATAGTTAAGTGAATTCACATGGAGCTTAGGCTTTGTAGGAAGGATATGAAATGTAACTTTTACCACTCGGGCTCCGTTTATTTACTTGCTCATTCTCTAGGACTAAACTAACGGTAAAGGCAGGTGTATAATAAGTAAAACATAAATACCACCTCTGATCCTTCCGTAGATCACCACACCTATCTCTCTATTTCCCCACATGCCCTTATTCCACCGTACACCCCGTGGTAACAAAGGAAAGACATGTCGTTATAACCTAATATTAAACAATCTCCCGTATCTGAACCATCTGCAAATCTTCAGAACGATTCTTCGCTCTCCGCCATATCAACGTCAAGCACATTCATTGAACACTATGCCAGCTTCCATTGTTACGACAAGTAGCCCCCCTACCTCGCATACTACTCGACCAAATGCGCAGTTCAATTCACTCTCCGGATCGACTTCTAACATCGAAAGAACGCAATATCAATAACTTAAAGTCTATATTTCCAGCCTCCATTAAAGAACTAACAGCATTGGAGATCACCTTTGGTATCTGTGCACAAATGCTCTAAGGCGTTTCGCGAAGTTTATTCTTCATCAGAAATTAACAAATCAGCATCTACCCGAGTTGGGGGGCATGTCCCAGTGACTCGTGGTTCCGTCTATGCGAAGAAAGCTAGTGATTAGGATATAACTATACTCTAGTGCTGTTTTGCTACGGTATATATCTAGAGTTTGTTAGAGTCTGACAAATTCACATTCTCCGGGGAGACTCGAAGAAATGAGCGGGAACTTCGGCTCCTTAACACAACCTTGTTCTCATACACCTCGAAAACACAAATAACAAAAATATCCCACTCCCCCAAGATGACTTGATGCAGAAAACAGTTCCAACCCTACTGTAGGTAGGTTTGCGTTGCGACACGACATAATACAATACGACATATTAATAGGACGGAGGTCCACGGTAAACACACCGCATACCATTAGCCGAGCATATATTGAAAATAGGTCCCAATAGAGAAGTAGGAGGGGAGGGTTTTCACATGGCTTGCGGCGTTTGGCCGTATTCGGCGTCGTCTGCTTGGGCTGAAGTCGTTACATCGTAGTAGCCTCTTTACGACCCGTGTTTCTCATCCCAGGAAACCAGCGAAAGTGCCCGGCTTCAGTTATCCGATTTATCGGGATTGGCACCGCTCCGCGCTAGTAGCATCCTCACGACCCCCTCATGCCCATTCTCGGTAGCCAGCGAGAGCAGTGTTTGGCTATAGTCGGTGTCAGCTGTGTTGGGATTGACGTCGTTCCGCTCGAGCAGCGTCCCCGCGAGTCCCTCAAGACCATTCGCGGCAGCACAAAAGAGAAGTGTACGGGCACACTCGGTGTCAACGATGTTGAGATTAACATCATTCCGCACAAGCAGCATCCTCACCACTTCCTCATGGCCATTCTCGGCAGCTAACAAGAGCGGTGTTCCGCCATATTCGGTGTCGGCTGTGTTGGGATTGATGTCGGTCCGCTAGAGTAGGACTTTCACGACCTCCTCATGTCCATTCATAGCAGCTAGTGAGAGCGGCGTTTGGCCATGCTCGGTATCAGCTGTGTTGGGATTGACTAAGAGCATTCCCACAACTCCCTCATGCCCATTCTCGGCAGCCCGGGAGAGCGGTGTTTGGCTCCGCTTATCTGCTTTGTTGGGGTTGGGGTCTTTCCGCTCGAGCAGCATCCGCACAACCCCCTCGTGCCCATTCATAGCAGCCAGTGAGAGAGGTGTTTGCCCGTACTCGGTATCGGCCGTGTTGGGATTCACGTCGTCACGCTCGAGCAGTATCCTCACGGCATCCTCATGCCCATTCATAGCAGCAAGTTAGAGTGGCGTTTGTCACCAGTTATCAGACCTATTGGGATTTACGTCGTTCCTTCTGAGCAGGATCCTCACGATCCCCTCACACATTCTCGGCAGGAAGCGAGAGTGGGGTTCGGCCCACTCATCCGGTTTGTCAGGATTAACTTCGTTATGTTCCAGCATTCGCAGGCGGCCAGGTAGGCCTGCAGGTAGCCGGCCGGCTTACAGCCCGGCCAGGTCAGACCAAAGCGAGACTGACCTGGGCTTTGTAGGCCAGGTGTTGGGGGAGCCTGGCAGCGCAGGTAGGCTTTCGGTATGTTCCATGTGACTAGTCAATATTTTGTTAACGGGTGGCTTACATCTGCAGATATCTGAAGATGCTGATAGCTATCTGAAGATGTCTGCATATATTTGTCACGTTTTTAGATAGTGATCGACGACGACAACAACGAAACAAAATGGCGACTGCACTGCGAAACGCCAAGTTCTCACCAAAAAGATCGCACAACTCAGGAGCGGGGAATTTCCCTTCATTCAACGACAACTCTCTCAGCAGCAATGCTAACTAACTAACGGTAAAGACAGGAGTAGATATAACCACAACACAACATCCTCCTATCCTCCCATGGACCATCACACATGCACATACTATTCCATGTAAGTCTTCCCTCCCACTTTCTCACTCCTGGGCTAACGAAGGAAAGACAAGCTTCCACTGTCCATAGCCTCCGGACATATGGCATTCATGTGTCCGGCTCTTTCACACTGGCCTTGCACCACCACCGCTTTTCTCACAGCTTTCCCGGCGGCTGCAGGGTTCCAAAACTCTCGGTCATTCCTGCACTCGAAATGCCCACCCGAAACACAAACACATGTCCGAGCCAAAACGCGTTCCAAGAAGATATCCGAACAACAATGGAACTATCATGAGAGCTTGCCGAGTAGCATGTCAGGGGTTCCAACAATCCTTAATCTTAGGGTTTCGTTTCATGATCACACCTTATCACTCGAAAGCCTGCAGATATCTGTGTTGTCCAGAACGTATTGCGCTTGTTGGAAATGTGGAATGATTGGCGTTGCAGGAGCGGTTACTCACATAGTGGAATGGTGGAATGCACGGCATGGTTGGGACAAGGAATGACAGTACGCGCTTGAGAATGAGAACTGATATGAACAGCGGAATGGATGAAATCCTGATGGCTCCTCTGGACTTGGATGTTTGCACTCGAGTATACATAACCCGTTATAAGTCGATGCGGAAGAGAATAGGCAAGTGAAACAGAACGAACAAATACGATCCTATTTAAGAGTTGACTTCTGATTTCAAGTTGACAGATCTTCTACCCCAAGGGCGTGGCATAATTGGTCAATATGTAGTGGTGCATGCGATACCCACATTAAAACTTTCTTGGCGAGTTTCGATCTACCCCTTCGCCGGACCTTCATTCGTGATAAGGCTGCTGCGTAAGCACCCCCCAGCCCCTTCCATTTGGTCATCTCGTCAAGTTTCTTTCTTCTCTGGTGGAGAGTAATCCCGCCTAGGATTACATCAATATTTATCGAAACGAGAAGGAAACTAGACATTACCGTCAATGAATCATACCCGGAGCTTGTGTTACGAATGCATTTGATATCACTTACATTCTGAGACCTTCTCCGGAATGGTTCTCATAATATCGGCCCGCAGTTCGTCTCTCATTGCAGCGGGGTCAGTGTCACCTTCCAGCCTCTTCTCCAGATAACTCTAAATATCGGGGTGGGTAGGACTGAGAGTTATCCGAACCATCTCGCCGAAATACCTCGCAATTTCGTCGTCGATATGAGGCCTCCCAGTAAGGAGTACCCGAGTGTTTGGTAGCACCCGGATGACTTCTCGGATCGACTCATGGAGCTCCCCTCAGTGCCTCGGAGTGGATTCGTCTAAGGCATCGATTCATATGAATGTTCGCGTTAGGGCTGCAATAGACTTCTCCAGAACTTCTACCAAATCCAGAAGTGGGAGACCATGGCCGCCAAAGCCCCCTTTGGCCTTCCGAAAAGCCTTCAGTATATGCTCCGGAATTCCACCGGGAAAGCAAGTTGTTTGAGCATATCGCCCGACATATCTGTAGTGGACCCTTCTTGTTGGGCAAGGAAATCGCAATATAGCCCCACGACGGCAACGTCTTTTCCTCTTGCCTGGCAGCACAGATAACCATCAATAACTAGGGAACTATTTTTTGCTGACTCTCAGTGATATCTTCCTAGGCTTTCTCCAGGCAAGGGCGCCTCCCACCTGACATAAGTTTTCCCCACTCCCGGATTCCCTCTGAAAAACAACACTGGCCCAACACAGCCATCTCCTACATCACTCCATTTTCTGAACTCCGTGGTTTCTAGCACCCAAGTTCCCACTCCATCGATTCGGGCAGTTGGCACACCTTGGTGTCGTTGCTGTGGTTCGAGTGGCGATAGCAACTGCATAATTTGAAGCCCTCGACGTCTGCTCCCGTGAAGTTGAAAACACTATTGAACGGGTTATTATTGTTGTGAACGAGTTATTGTTGAACGAATTATTACGAGGGAACTGCTGGTGCCCTGACATCTGGGCTATAAACTATTTAAATTCCTTTTTCCGTGAGATAGAAAAGGATCAATTGAAGTAGGAATTTGACTTTTCTCGGGGGTCGAGAAAATTTCAACGACAAGAAGGAGGGGATGGTATCTTATATAATGTTCTGTCGCTATGCAAGCCTAAACTAGCCACTTCTCAATTTTTTTAACTTATTTCACAATCCTAACTTTTAGTTACCTGTTTTCTTGGGCTGACCACCATCAATTTTTTTAACCACGTTGACCGCAAAGTCAAACCCTCACCCAGCTGCGAATTCCTTGCTCTTGGTACACAGGGATGCCGGATACGTCCGCAGCAAAGTCTCTAATGCTTCGGAAGTGCCCGCCCAACGCCGACTGGCAAACAGATCTTCCCCCCAGCTCAGCCTTGGATGGCAAGCGGAAAAGAGGTTAACTGGCACTGGGCGTTTGAGTGAAAATGCGGTTTACCTACTTTGCCCCCCTACTCGCAATATATACCGGTAGAGACGGAAAAATTTGAAAACAATTCTTTTCTCCACAGCAATTTGTATGAGATTTTGCGGAAATAGTTTTCCAACCTTTTCCTTTTTATTATATGGCTAGCTTTCCGATATTTTCGCCTATCCGAGTGCAGTACTGTGCTGGTACTCGAGTAGAGCCGGCTATTTGCTCACAATACATGTGCACTCGTTTCCGCAAAGTTCTCATAACGTCTGATGTATCGCGAAGTAGAGGTGAGATTGCGACGTGTTACTTACGATGTTTTAGAGAGAGATGGGGGGAAGGGATCTATGGTGGCTCTAGTGTTGGCGGGGGGTTATCCCACAATACGGTGAACAGGTCACTGGCGAAAGGCAGGTTGCAGAAGAAGAGGAAAAGAAAAAGGCGTGAGAAAACAAAACAAATGGATTAAACTTTGGAAATCTGGCACTATCCCTCGCTGTGCCTATAGTGCCGAATTTCCCTGCATTACGCTAAAACACAAACTAAATAACTAGCTTTGCGCCTTTCTCGAAATGCCAATCGAGTGATATCAAGGGCATTTCAGGGCAAGTTAGGTTGCTGACTAAGCAATACAACCACACAAGAAAATACAAAATCAATCGTTGACAGACCTGGAACAATTTAACCTAGTAACTCAGCGAGCATGAGAAAGGAAAAAAGGCTAACGATAAAGATGATACCTTTTCTGAGATGTCTAGCGAGCACTTCTGAAGCGATGAGATGTGGTAGGGGATATTTTCTGGAACACCAATATTGGCCTACCATTAAGGTCGAAGGGCGTATGTATCGAGAGGAGTGTACAGAGCGCCGATAGGCTCCTAATATATACCTGATCGGTTAAACAAACGCCAAACAATAAGGAGAGAAGAAGTGGGCAGGGGGTAAGGTGATCCGGGGGAGCCAGGGAGACAACACATTCTAGGTGGGCGATCCAAAGGTTTGACATCTGCAGTAACTTGTCAGTCTGCATGTATGCATGGAAATAGACTTCCTAGGCCATCGTGGTATTCTGTTTCCATAAGCTTGTTGCCCGTCGGGAGATATGTCTAGTGGATCGAGAGGAAAGTGCCGGTTTTACACTTGGATATTAAACCCTGCGGGAGCTTTTAGAAAGGGGTTCAGATGGTCCGGAAGGCTCGGGGAGAAGAGTTCTGTTGGATGCGGACTTGGTGCGTATTTGGGAATCAAATCCGTCCGGGCCTACTAAGGGGTTTCACCCCACGGGTGCGGTGATTAGCCATACTATTCAATTCAGGATATGACGGGGTTGACGTCGTTACATTCCAGCTCCCTCTTTACGACCCCCGATTACTGGCAGCCCAGAGGAGTGTTTGGGTACACTTATCCGCTCTGTCGCGATTGAGGTCCTTCCGGTCCTGCCGTGCCCTCATCACCCCCCCATGCCCTCCCCCAGCATCCCAAGCGATTCTATGTTATGATATATTATCATAGAAACAAGTTGCCTACAAATCCTCTATTTATCTCCAGAACGAAGCAACTGTTACATGTTCCTATGATGTTATTTTGGTACAGGCCCCAACCCCGGAGGCGTTGCCCGCCCAATACTCCTCACTCCTAGGATTTAGCCGCACAAATGCTACAGCTTCTGTTATAAAAATCGGGAAATGCGGAAGTGAAAACCGAGAAACAGGGTTTCCCAATCGGCTCGAGCACAGAACACTCCAATCAAAACCCTAGAAGCCCTATCGCCGTTATTTTCCATTCTTTTTTTTCTCGAGTATGATACTATCCCCTGCAGTGTTGATAGTGCCGAATTTCCCTACATCGCGCCAAAATGTAACATAAAAGACTAGTTTCCCACTTTTCTTGATATATCAATGGAGTGATATCAAAAGGATTTCAAGCCGAGTTATGATGCAGATCTTTTTCCCTCAGCAGGAGCACTAAACCTGATATGAGTGTAATATTAGCCATAGCTGTAAGGTAATGAACCAGTTGATATTTACTAGCCAACATCCAGAGTCATGTGATAGCTTTAGACCAACAGGAGGTTGAACCTACCAATCAAATTAATAAGCTAACTTGACTAGTGCCTCTTTAGCACGATGCAGGGAAATTCGGCAATATCAACACTGCGGGATACTCGTACTCTACTCTACTAGCTATTTTTTTAGCACCTAGATAACTTAGCGCCAAGACTAATAGTGCCAGGCGCCCAGATGCTTTTGAATCGACTAGTACTCGAGTACACCTGCCTTGCGGTAGCGGAGTAGTGACCGGGAAAGCTAAGAAACCAAAATACTTACGCCACGCTTAACGCTATTTTTGTCTCTTTCGACTGTGGAGATCTCAGTGTCTCGGTGTGAGTGAGGTCCACCCAAGCGCGCATCAATGACAGGCCATCGTGCGGTACTGAAAACAAGAAACTCGGGAGAATGGTATCTACTTCACGGCAGGGAGAAGTACGGGAAAACAATTGTCACTTTCAAGAAACCTCAAGCAGAAAACGAAACTACACAAGTCACGATCAATTCAAACCTACTAAGCTACTTCACGAACGAATTCAGAGAACCGCACAAAAGACAGAAAATTCCCGCTACCAGAAAACCCCACCTTGCAGATTGCCTAGCTAACTAAAAACAGGCCCGATCTTCCTTCGTCACGATGGTCGCCGCTCCTCGTTGCGGTGGAGGCGGGGGGGGGAGAAAGCGCGAGAGAAGACAAAACCTAACTTACATAGATGCCCCTGTCGCCAAGCCTAGGAAACCACCATCCATGCAGAAACGCAATACTCGGGCGCAAATTAAAGATCCGGAAAAAGTGACTTGAAATATCTGTGTTGCAACCAAACATTTTGTTTGTCACTTTTTCCGGATCTTTAATTTGCGCCCGAGTACACCCCAAAGCCAAGATCGTGACTAACCGTCTATTTAGTAAAAGTTGAGCTAAAAAAACAGCAAGTTAAGAAAGTCTATTTTGAACCGTAATAGTACGGTAAAAACTCGCTTAATCCAGGATGGGAAATCGCCGTACCAAGTCGCAATTGGCAAATAAAGCAGGTTAACCAATTACAGACACCAGTTAATTAGATCCAGCAGGCTCATCTTATATAAGCGCTATACCCGATCTGGGAAACATTGATCCCTCACAGGGTCGGAGGAGGCTATAGCAGCGGGGTCTCAGATTACCTGTCAGCGCCCGTGCAGAGTAAAGGAAATCAAGAGAGAAGACAAAGCGTCTAGCGTGATAATTCTTTTGCTTACTTCCTCCCACCCTCCAACATGAAATTCTCTTGCCCCTTTATTTCTAAACCTCTTTTCCTACAACCGAAAATAAAGTAAGAGATACCCTTTCCATCAAACCTGTTTCCTACAAACAATTTCGTGATACTAATATTCTCTCCTCTGCCTATCTTCACTAATACTACCCAGATAGCCTATCCTAGGTCCTTTGTCAGACACAATTCAGGTCAGCTCTCTAATTGTTGGGTTTGGCTAGTCTTGCCTTCTGCCAGTTGTGTCGGGCGGCTCTGCGTTTCTGGTGTCGGTAACTCTATTGCTTGTGTTATGGACTTGACCCCTTCAGCTACTAATATTCTCGCTGCATATATCTCATGGTAAGTTTTCTATTCAATAAATTAATCAAAAATAAAAAAAGATGAATACAAACAGCTAATATTGTGAGGTCTAGGATTTTCGCGGATAGAAAGTGCTCGATGTCGCTTGCGAGACATCAGCAAAAAGGTGGCCTGCGTCAGATACACTCATGTAGCATCCTGACTCTCCTAGCCTGGACTCTACGTCCTGTGCGTCCTGTGCGTCCTGTACTCATGCGCCACATCTGGTTGCGTCTGGTGCGTCTGGAGTCCCTTGGCTATACTGGGTTCCGTCCGGAAACATGCAACGAAGCAACCCTGCCTCCCATGCATCCTGACTTAACCCTCAACACCATCGCACATCAGGATTCACCACTCCCTGGCGCCCCCTGATTCTCCTTTCAGCCTTCTTTGTCTTCTAGCCCAGATGTGAGCAAGGAGTATTTCTTGGCAACAAAAATATAGTTAGTGCTGGCGCCTGGTGAGAAAGCCATCATACCCTTAATCTTAAATTTGCGCTAAAGACCCCAAGTCATACTCAGAGTTCTATTTTCAGAACAACATCTTTGAATGAGCGAAAATGCCAGCTCACTCCAGTCTGAAAGCGAGTGATAGCCATAACACTCTCAAGTCTAGCATAGTGCCTGGTGGTTTCTCAGCACTTAGCCTTAAACTGGACGCGACGCGACACTTTTTTCATCACAACCCCGGTCCTCAGGCTCAACATCCATACTCCGGGGCCACAGCTTCAACACTCCACAACAGCCACACAATCCATCCTGAATCCGACACCTGGAGGTTCCTGGGCTCGATGCCAGC
>Ga0307510_10005197_pt1 | contig 15476 bp, 16 predicted proteins | sample 12_EM_MG_FD_207224 | JGI IMG/M metagenome (GOLD analysis project Ga0307510, IMG submission 207224) | Populus trichocarpa ectomycorrhiza microbial communities from riparian zone in the Pacific Northwest, United States - 12_EM | ecosystem: Host-associated > Plants > Roots > Unclassified | place...
CATGAGGGGGTGGTGAAGCTACTGCTCACACGGAACGATGTCAATCCCAACAAGCCAGGTAGCGATGGCCTAGCACCACTCTCGTGGGCTTCTTCTTGTGGGCACGAGGGAGTTGTGAAACTACTGCTCGCCCGGAACGATATCAGTCCCGACCAGCCATGCGATCGCGGCCAGACGCCGCTCTTTTACGCTTGTTCGAAAGGACATGAGGGGGCGGCAAAGCTACTGCTCACACGGAACGATGTCAATCCCAACGAGCCAGGGGATGGTGGTCTGGCACCGCTCTCGTGGGCTTCTTTTCGTGGGTATGTGGGAGTGGTGAAATTACTGCTCGCCCGAGGCGACATCAATCCCGACCAGCCATGCAATTATGGCCAAACGCCACTCTTTTACGCTTCTTTTAAAGGGCATGAGGGGGTGGTGAAGCTACTGCTCACACGGAACGATGTCAATCCCAACAAGCCAGGTAGCGATGGCCTAGCACCACTCTCGTGGGCTTCTTCTTGTGGGCACGAGGGAGTTGTGAAACTACTGCTCGCCCGGAACGATATTAATCCCGACTAGCTATGCGATTATGGCCAGACGCCACTCTTTTACGCTTCTTCGAAAGGCCGCGAGGAGGTAGTGAAGCTACTGCTCACATGGGGCGATGTCAATCCCAACAGGCCGAGCAAACTCGGCAAAACACCACTCTTGTGCGCCTCTGAGAATGGACATGAAGGGGTGGTGAAGCTACTGCTCAAACAGGACGATGTGAACCCCAACAAGCCAAACAACGATGGCGAAACATCTCTGTGGTGTGCTTCTCGGAGTGGACATGAAGGGATAGTGAAACTACTGCTCGCACGGAATGATATCAATCCCGACAAGCCTGACTACAATGGCGAAACGCCACTCTTGTCTGCTTCTTTCGGGGGACATGAGAGGGTGGTGAAGCTACTGCTCACACGGAACGATGTCAATCCCAACGAGCCAGGGGATGGTGGTCTGGCACCGCTCTCGTGGGCTTCTTTTCGTGGGCATGTGGGAGTGGTGAAATTACTGCTCTCCCGGGGCGACATCAATCCCGATCAGCCATGCGATTATGGCCAGACGCCACTCTTCTACGCTTGTTCGAAAGGACATGAGGGGGTGGTGAAGCTACTGCTCACACGGAACGATGTCAATCCCAACAAGCCAGGTAGCGATGGCCTAGCACCACTCTCGTGGGCTTCTTCTTGTGGGCACGAGGGAGTTGTGAAACTACTGCTCGCCCGGAACGATATCAGTCCCGACCAGCCATGCGATCGCGGCCAGACGCCGCTCTTTTACGCTTGTTCGAAAGGACATGAGGGGGCGGCAAAGCTACTGCTCACACGGAACGATGTCAATCCCAACGAGCCAGGGGATGGTGGTCTGGCACCGCTCTCGTGGGCTTCTTTTCGTGGGTATGTGGGAGTGGTGAAATTACTGCTCGCCCGAGGCGACATCAATCCCGACCAGCCATGCAATTATGGCCAAACGCCACTCTTTTACGCTTCTTTTAAAGGGCATGAGGGGGTGGTGAAGCTACTGCTCACACGGAACGATGTCAATCCCAACAAGCCAGGTAGCGATGGCCTAGCACCACTCTCGTGGGCTTCTTCTTGTGGGCACGAGGGAGTTGTGAAACTACTGCTCGCCCGGAACGATATCAATCCCGACCAGCCATGCGATTATGGCCAGACGCCACTCTTTTACGCTTGTTCGAAAGGACATGAGGGGGTGGTGAAGCTACTGCTCACATGGGGCGATATCAATCCCAGCAGGCCGAACAAACACAGCAAAACACCACTCTTGTGCGCCTCTGAGAATGGACATGAAGGGGTGGTAAAACTACTGCTCAAACGGACAATGTAAATCCCGGCATGCCAGACCGCTATGGCCAAACACCACTATAGAAGGCGGCAGCACTCCTCCAGCCTCGGGCAGCCTTGGTCTCTGGATTAGTCACAAAGTGGGATCTGCCCACGCCCCCCTTCCGCACACACCCCCGCACCCCTTTCGCCCCAGTTTCCATATACAAACCCCCTCCCAGTTCAGCTCCCGCTCTCTTTCAGAACCCCTCCCCAGCAGTCTTGCACATTAATCACCATCTCCACCTGCCTTTTCTTTCTTTCCCGGGCCTTCCTACACAGCGATCTTAGAACTCATTTTGCATACCTGCTCGCCGCAGGAGAGCATTTTACCATGTATCATAATATGCATTCAACATTCCCAGGTTTTCTATACTCATGGCTTAGTACCGTATAATCTGGTGAAAGTCGGATTGGAGCTAAAGCGAAACTGAGGCAACCGAGCCAACAGGAGGCCATGAAGAAGGCAAATTCGCCACAGCTTAAACACATAGGCAGCGGTGATTGGACAGGTTCAAGGAAATCCTCGCTAGCGCTAATCCGACTTTCACCAGATTATATGGCAGATCGGGGTGCCGCTAGTAGGTAGTATTAGAGTTTACGGAAGTGGATAGTTGACAGACCAAGATGTGAGAGTGGATGTAAGCGGGAAGGAATACGATGAAAGATTATAGAATGTCTTCAGTGATTTCATTTGTTCTAAAGCTGAAAGGAGATAAAAGGATCGACGAAGATGGTTTATGGTCATGCCTTTCTTTTGTCATCGGTATGGAAGTATGCAGGCAAATGGGGTCATACATGAAGAGAAACGGATGAGTGTGGGGAACAATGGAATGGGCAAGATGATTTCCTTGTACTCTATAATACTATATTCCTGTGTTTTGTTTAGTTATTTAGAGAGATAACGAGCGAACGAAGTTACTGATTATACTTGCCTTTTAGTCTAGCCCTAGTCTAGTTCGTGTGTTTGACCGTTGCGCCATTTGCCAGTCTCTCTACGATAGGCCCCCCGACAGGTAGTCTATTATGTAAACAAGGTACACAAGAAAGGGTAGGATTTCAACAAGGTATCATAAGATGGAATGGGGCTGTTTAGTATGCGATCCCCTTTCTCCCTCCTCCTCCAGGAATATACCTCACATTCCCTCCCTCTTCCCTCTTCCTACCCCCTCCGCAGCCCACCACTCCACAAGATATAATAATATCAGTTCAGTTCCTTCAAATCTACCGCTGCTCTTTAATTTTGTATATAGAAACGCTCGTCAACCCCCTGAAACTAACCAACCAAACGTAAGTCTATAATAATAAGAATAATTGAGCCATCTTAGTCCTTCCATCGCTTCCTACGCCTGTCGATCTCTCACTACGTGTGACTTCATTTGCCTACGTACTAGTACTCTGGTAATAATAATAATAATAAAGCAAAGACATAACCATAAACCCTTCCGTCAATCCTTTCAACTTCAGAACAAATGAAATCACTAACGCTATTATTTCTCCTTGTCTCTCAACTATCCGCTTTCCTTATCTCTAACAGCCATCCGCTTCCGTCAACTCTGACAGAATATAAGCCACGTGTGATTCTGTGCGCCCCACCTCCGCCCTAGCGGAGGACTCGCGGCTTGTACGAGAGTGCAGCAAGGGGTAGCAAGTTAAGGTTACACATTGTAATTGGTCGACAATCAGCACTTGTGGCTTTGGTGATCTAGTTCCGATAATATAGTAAACCGCTGCGGCGATCCAGGCCGCACTGGACTAATAGTGCTGTACAGGAATGTACCGTGCATAGTGTATTCACCCAAGCGCTCTCTAATGTTTTCCAAAGAGCTAGGCTTCCTCAGTGCGGGCCTAGGGCTTGTTGCGATTGACGCAGAGACATCGACCGTCCGGCTAATCCACTACACACTTCAGGAATACCTTTCCCGGCCTGGTATGCCTGATGCCCACAAAACACTTGGACAGACATGCTTAGCCTATCTAAATTACAAGCAGGTCAAGGGGCTTCCGGCCAAGAGCATTTCGAACCTTGGAGACATGCCCTTTCTCAAATATTCGTCTTTGCATTGGGGAAACCACGCAAAAGTAAAACTCTCAGATCCCGCGAAATTGCTTGCAACAGAACTATTAGACCAAGCTAGCAACCATATATCAGCTACCTTACTTGTCGAACAACTAAGCGGCTTCCACCCTTGCTCTCTTCCCTACCACCTATGGCCCAGTTTACATTGTGCATCCTACTTCGGACTTACTAATATTGTGGCTGCTTTGATCGAGAGGGGAGGTGGTAGTATTAATCAACGTGACTGTGTAGGTTTTACACCACTCATACATGTTGTTCGGCAAGGGAATGAAGCGGTGGTGCAACTGCTGCTCACACAGGACGATATCAATCCCAACAAGTCTGACAACACCGGTAACACACTGCTCTGGTGGGCTTCTTTTCATGGGCGCGAGGGAGTGGCAGAACTACTGCTCGCACGGGACGATATCAATCCCGACAAGCCAAACAGCCATGGCGAAACACAGTAATTGTGGCCAGACACCACTCTTGTGCGCTTTTAAGAATGGGCATGAAGGGGTGGTGAAACTACTGCTCAAACGAGGCAACCCACATCCCGACATGTCAGACTGCCATGGTTAAACACCACTGCGAGAGGCGACAGCACTCCTCCAGCCTAGCCTCGGACAGCGTCGGTCTCTGGATTAGTCCCAAAGTGGGATTTTCCCACGCTCCCCTTCCGCACACACCCCTGCGCACCCATTCACCACAGTCCCCATATACATGCCCCCTACCAGTACAGCTCCCGCCCTCTTTCGAAAACCCTCCCCAGCAGTCCGGCATATCCATCACCATCTCCCCCTACCGTTTGTTTCTCCTCTGTTTTTTGTAGACTGCGAGCTTGGGACTCGTCTTGCACACCTGCTCGCCGCAGGAAGGCATTTTACTATGTATCATAATATACGCATTCAACATTCCCAGGTTTTCCGTACTCATGGCTTAGTAGTTCGGGGCACCGCTGGTAGGTATTATACAATGTAAATAAAGTATAATCTACAAGAAATGGCAGGATCCCAACAAGACAAGATGGAATGGAGTTATTTAGTATGCGATTTCCTTTTCCCCCCCTTCTCCCAGAACATCTCTCTCATTCCCTCTTCCCTCTTTCCATCCCCCCCGCAGCCCATAGGCCTCACGAGATATAATAACACCAGCTCAGTTCCTTCAGATCTATTATACCACCGCTCCTTAAATCCGTGCGTAAACAGAATTAATGGTGCAAAGCATCTCCACCCATGCAAGCAAAAAGAACAGCGAGCGGGGGGGGAGGTCACTACAGCGGAGTTCTTAAAGTTGCAGTATCGGTATTTCCCCAGGCATAGTATTATACTATAAACCAGCAGGAAGGCAGGCAATATATCATGAAAAATGGGGATAAGCAACTGGTTCTTTTTAGAAAAACGTAAACTTAGTATGATAGCCCTTTCACCCCCACTACCCGAATAATAGTATATCTTGAGGAAATGGTATGATAATTATTATGATATAAGGACAATCTGTTTTTATCAGAGGGAGGGTTTTATAAAGAGGGCCTATATCATAGAACGGTCGCCTCGGGCATGCAAGCCCTTGACTTCCCCTCACGTGTGATATCGGTAACCAGAACATGTCTCGTTAATACAGCCCGACCGAGTCGGGGCACTCACTCACTCAGACAGGATACCAGATCCCTCACCAGCCAGTCAGTCCATTGCGATGCGATCCTCCCCCATCAACCCCTTTGGCATAACTTTAATAAATTCATGGTTCGGCCAGGTAATTACACGAATTTTCACTACACAACCAGAGCGATACCGATATTACCTACGGTACCGGCAGTTTCCGTCTATTAAAATGGCAGCATAGGATCAAAGTGAGGTTTGACACTGTAAGTGTGAGCCAGTGGGCATATTTCAGGGAACAAAATGCCTGGGCTCGAAATCCATGCCAGGCGCCACCGGCCAGGAGTTTGTAATGCTTTTGTCGTCGGCAGGCCTTGTTGTTATTATTCGGCCCCTAGCAGCGGGGGACGGCGCCTGCGATTGGAGAGAGTCTTAGCGGAGGAACAACCGGCTCGAGGGGACAGGTGCGGACGTCGGTCGTTGGGAATGGCTTTAAGGTGCGGACATCACGGGGGGGAAGGGAAGAACGGTGGATTTCTCCCTGGATTGCGGCACCCATGCCGGAGTTCCTGGGAGGTGGGGTAAGCCTTTGTACCGTACCTAAGTATGATATGATATTTATCCAGAACCCTGTAGGGCCCTGGTAGAATGAATATCCGGCAAGCGAGTAAACCCTCACCACCGCCCTATCGCATCGCATTATATAGCTATAATACTATAGCTTCATAGCCCCTCAGGCTCTATATCCTATTGATCCATAGTAATAATAATAATAAAAAATATGTTTATCAGATGCATACCTCCCTCCCCTCCAAATCCCATTCGGTAAATCTATCCAGAAGGTAATTAATACAGTACACCCTCCTCCTCCTCCCCTCCTCCTCCTCCCCTCCTCCTCCTCCTCCTGTGCGAGAATGGCCTTTGCTTCCTCCCCCCCCTCTCTCTCTGGCGGGAACTCACTCTTAGAGTATGATACTCTCCATGGCAGCTTTTGAAAATATATCGTATGTGGAATGACCTACTGTAGTTATTTATTTGTATGATATTCCGTTTCTTTTTCCTCTCGGCGAGGGCTATGAGAATTGGCGGAAGTGTTATATCATACTGCCAGTGCTATATTTCCGTTCCGGTCTGGCCGGCTGGCGAGCTTAAGGCAGATCGTGATTCGGTATGTACCGGTTCGATGGGGATCCAGGATTTCTGCTTTGTCGATTTGGGGTTTGGGGTGTATGGGTGGGGTTGTGCTGTGCTGTGCTGTGCTATCATACCGGGTTTTAGGGTGGGTGGGGTTGCGAGGAGGGGGGAGGGGTGCGTATAGTGAAATAGTAGATTAGTATAATAATTATTATAGCGGCGTGGATAGCAGAAAAGTGAGTGGGGTATGATATACCGTATCTTTTGCGAAAGTAAAGCTTGGTAAGTATTAGTCATTCCCGGAGGAGACGTAAGAAGGGAAAGCATCGAACATACGTAATATCCCGCACGAGCATAGAACCAGCTATAATACCCAGCAAACCTCCCCACCTACCGGCACCATACCCAAAAGGAACGTATTACACGGTATCTCTACCAGCACTAGAACACCTGCATGGCTACTACTACTACTAACAGGGTAGGAGACACCACGCTATATTAGACTACATAAATTAGATTATGTATGATACCTACTACCTATGATACCTACCTAACACGAACCCCCCTCCCCCTCCCCCTCTCTCTCCACCCCTCCCCCACTCAATCTATCCCCAAATACTTTACGTAACCCACGATAAAAATCCATACACCCCGCCCACCAAACATCCTTCCTGTCAAGACTACCTACCCATCACAATCACGTGCAACGGCACTTCTCCTCATATGCCATCGTAACACTACATACCATCCCCAGGAATGATTCTGCAGAATGCTACCAGCATCATAAATTCTGTCGGGATGGCGGCTTACGTTTGACCCTTCCTACCTGCCACTCAGCCCTTCCTTCCTTTCCTCCTTCCTTGCTTCCCCTCACCGTCCAGGTTCACCCTTCCATCAAGCCATCTATCCAGCTTATTAATCGCTTAATCAATCAATCAATCAGTTCCCGTCCGTCCGGCTGGGCGTAGACGACTTACGCGAGTGACGGTAAATGATCCGTGGTTCTGGTCCGTTATGATAATAATATGATACTGACATTTCATCCGCCGGACCCATTGTTTATTTCTTCATCATCCCCAAAGCTTGGCGTGAATAGACACTGTACATTAAATTCCAATTTATATCGTATCGTACTGTACCAACCAACCAATCGACCGACCGATCAACTCGTGGATTGTATAAGGACCGGAAAAGAAAGAGAACCAAGTGATGAAAAGAAAAAAGAAAAAAGAAGATGGGAGAGACCAAAACCGATCAAAACTAGACCAAGAAAGAAACGCTAAAAACACAACATAGGACTAGATACCCCATTACCAATGCAAAAAATAACAGATAAACCATCTCCCCCGGCCGCCAACTAGCTTCTCCCATAAACCATAGTATCCTGCCTCCTATACCCTCCATCCCCCACAACACCGCTCCCGGGCCCGGCGAACCTCCTCCTCTCGTCCTCCCGATCACGCACTTCCCGCTCGTCTTGCACTAACGTGCACATGACGCAGCAGTACGCCTTTCCACAGTCACTAGCCAGCGAGCCCTCGAGCCGGTACTTTTCACGAATGCGCGTTCGTTGCAGGGTTGAAAAGATCCCTGCTTCTTTTCATTAGCACTAACCAGAGGGAGGAGTGAAGGGGGCAGTGATAGGGTAGTTACAAGAAATCGGACCGAGCACACAAAAGGTTATGCAGTGTCCGTTGCAATTGTGAAAGTCGTTCAGGTTTGAATTTGGGCTTGTTTTCAGGCGATGGTGAGTGCGGGAGTAGAGGATGCAGGGGCACCAGTATCCGACGCAGCCTGTTTCAATCATTGTTAGACTCCCACTATCTATGTGAGCGCGGGCAGAGGGGCGGACAGGCGGATGGAGTGCGGAGCGGGGGAGCGGGGAATATACAAGTTGAAAAGTCACTAAAGCAGTCGCAGAGACCGTGGTGGTATTCCTCTCGGCCGTGCTGCTGGTTCGGATGACCGATTTGTCCGGGCGCATGAACGCCCCCGTTTGGACCGCTGCCACCGCCCGGAGTGTATACTGGGGTTCTCGGTGTGTGCGGGGTATCCTGCGAGGGATTGTACGTTGGGGCTTGTATTGGCTCTGGAGGTATCGGGAGGGGGTTATTTATGGTTGTGGGCACTGGGTGTGTAGACTCTGAGGTTGGTGGGGGAGCGAATGTTGGTGAGGTCGGTGGGGGAGCGAATGTTGGTGAGGTTGGTGGGGGAGCGAACGTTGGTGAGGTTGGCGGCGATGCGTGTGTTCGTGGGTCTGGGTATTGGCTGTCAAAGGCGGGCGGTGGAGAACTAAAACGTGGACTTGTAGGTGATGCGGGGGATATTACGTATGATTGTTGCTGCTGCTGCTGTTGTTGGTGCAAGCGAGGATCTGTTTGCGGTTGATGCTGTGGTTGCTGTTCCTGCTGTGGTTGAGGCGGATACTCCGTTAATTGGTACCCCGTCGTATCCATTGTGTGTAGATGATGCGACTGCTGCTGCGGCAGCGGCGGCGATGAGCGGAACGAATGTGGGGATATTACGTCCGTGGGTGTATGTAAGCTATACTGTGAGGCCTGCGCTTGATTAAACCTATGCACGTCGTCGGGGGAGTGAAGGGTCGAGTAAGGTCTTTGGGCCATCGTAGGTTTATAAACAAGACCGATCTAGGTCTTAGGTACCGGAATTATAATTTATTTTTTCCTCCTTTGGGGGGGGGGAGAGCAAAAAGAGTGATAAATGTGATATCCGCAGTGGCGCGCAGGGAAGGTCTAAAGGTTTAGTTGGAAGAAGAGGGAGAGAGAAGACGGCAGGAAGGGGGAAAGGCAAAGGGAAGGGGTGGGGAGGGGGGGGGGGGAGACAGAAAGCGGGTCAACGAGGGTGTGATGCTGATGGGGTACAGCACTCGTACCGATATACACAGTACAAACGGTAAGAAGAAAAAAAGAGCGAAGGGCTGAATGAGTGAGTAAGCAGAAAAAAGACAGTTGGGCTTTTCCTTCCTTCCTCCTTCCTTCCTCCCAAGTGGTAGCCCGTGATCGGGGGTGGATAACGGTGATATATGTGGGAGCTTGTTGGACGGGAATGGAAAAGAAGGGAGAGCAAGGAAGAAAGAAGGGAAAGGATAAGTGAGAAAAAAAATAGCAGATGAAATACTTTGGGCAGGGGCGGGAGGGCCTTCAGTTGATCCAACAGGAGGTTTATCTCTTTAGTTTTTTGATTTTTGATTATTATTTTTTCTTTTCTTTCTTCCTACGGTAATGTCTCCCCTACCCCCTCTTTGTGCCTTTTGCTTTTCCGGAGCGTTGGAAATGGCTATGCTTTCTGTGACGATCGATCCTTGAGTGGATGAGATTGATCTTTACGCTCTGCAAAATCTAGTTATGTAGGCGCCCAGCTAGTATTGTGGGGAATGGACGAGGAAGAAAGCATGGAAGGGGGGGAGGAGTGGTAAAAGCGCCGCGGGCGAGTGGTGTATGGGAATCGAAAGTATGGTGGAGGGGAGGAGGAAGAGGAGGAGGAGGCAGACGCACCCTACCTCATCGAGCGGGCAGCGGCTAGATGCGTAGAAGCCGATACCGGTTCCCACGCACTCCCTACATATCAAATGCCTCCAGTGACCAACAGCAGCAGAAGACCAACATCATTTCAGACGAACCCACCGCATTCTACTTGTACACACTCACCTTTGCTGCACCCTCGCAGCGGTAGATCCCAGATTCCATCCCCATCCCATACCGTACTTTCACCACACCCGAATGCTACTCGTATAGAAGCGAAGAAAAAGGGGGGGACATGGTGGCCATTTCTCTTCCTCTTCCCACTTTTCTTCTCACCCTTCACTCTGTCTCCATTCATTTCAGTGCCACCCATCCATCCATCCATCACTCGCCCAGCCCACCGACCGACTTACGACGACCGCCCACCACACTCATCCATTGGTTCAGCATTCACAGCCTTCAACTGACGGACAATCGCCGATTGGCGACTTTTCCATCCGTCACTCCATCCCTGCATCTCTTGGCAACACGCCATGCAAGGCGCTTAGAGTGAGGGGGGGGTACAAGCACGGTATAGTTATTAAAGACGATCATCCACAGCTTCGTGAACTCTCTCACCCTCACTCCATTCCCAAGGAAAGAGAGAGAAAAAGCCTACAAAGTGCAAAGCACAGTGCCGGTACACGAGCCCAGCATATATATATCCACTATTTGGCACCCGTTTCGAATCCGCATTCACCATGCCGTGTCATGCGATGCCACAGTGCTCGTACAGTACCGGTACCCAACATACACAATCGACTTTTCAGGCTCGCACTCGAGCATCATCTTTCCCCCCCCTGTGGCGTCGCCGAGATCTCCCTCGCCGTGCCTTACAGCACCATCCGAGCACTATCAGCGAACCCAGCAGCAATACTAATCTAACCTAGCATAATAACAACAAAATGACACAATACGAGTGTTATCCAGTGATGTTGAAAAGAAGCTCCGTCTTGGCCACGCTAGCAGCGACACCACCAGCAAAAGTCAATTAATCAACTGCCGGAACGGTTCTCAACCCCGCAACGGGTTAGGCCAAGTTATCGCGTTGTATCACCTCGCTTGCTGCCCTGAGATGGCTTGCTGGGCATTTTGTAATGTCCAGCCCAAAGCCCAAAGTGCGAGGACTGGTCGGATTCCTTCTCGTTCAGCACCGCAGCACCCGGTACTGTACTCGGTGCTATGATAGCCTGTCGTGTAATGTATCAGAGTGCATACCTTTACGAGTACACGAGTCAAAATATCCCACAGAAGAGTGCTCGAGTACGGTACTCAAGAGTACGCCCACAGCACGAGACAGATACGGGACCCAGACAAACAAAAAATAAAATAAAAACGGTGCCTGATCCACCCCATCCCGACGCCCAGGTTTCCAAAACGTACCTGCGCCGGCGCTTACGTTGAACCGAGTCAAACTCAAACCACCTCGCCTTCAGCGGCTGCCCGAGCTACCGTATCCCTTCTCCCCTTTTTCGCTGCGCTCGAACATGGTTGACACCATGCTACTATTGGCCAACTACTAGCATATAATACCCTCCCTTAGCATCATATTAGTAGCCTCGCCACCATCTTCTATTGCTCGCTCTGTCCTCGCCTGTATTTTCCTCGGGGATGGAGGTACCCGTACGAGTAGGAAGTCAGGCAAGGTCGGCGTGTTGGTAAAAGACCCGAACTAAGGCTTGGCTAACTATAGTATGATTCCTTGTCCCACACCGTAACCAAATCCCGCAAATAAGCAGCCCGTATGTAAATAAGCCTTGAATAGGGAGATTTATCGGCGTCGGCATCCAAACTTTCTCGGGCTCTTCAATTACTCCGGCTTTACAACCCCATTCATCCCACCCTACCATTGTCTCAAACTCCTCACAGTCCCTTACGTAGATCCGCCTTTGCTAGATTTTACCAAACTCCCAACCTCCCAGTAGACTAGTGAACCTGTAAGGTTCCGTGGAGGTACGGTAGATCCGGTTCACAGCGGCTACTGGAGCAGATTTCGGGCCAGGCGAGCACCCTCCGATTGCGCCAGCGAGTGCGGTGGCGGTGTCTGTGCGGGTACGGAAAATGAATCGATCGGGCCGAAACCAACTAAATATATCAACGCACAACCTCCCTTCTTCTCCCTCTCTCGAGATCTGTGCTGAAGCTCAGGCTGCCAATGTGTATTTTTACATTATTTGATTCTTCCTTTACAAGATGCTGTTTTACGACAGGCCCCGCTAACGTCATCCCCGCGGGAGCTTAAACGGGTGTTTGCCGCGAGCGGCGGATACCGCACTCCCTCGTGCAAGGCATGAGAACGAATGCATGACAGATCCAACGTCATATTACGGCACGACCACGAGTTTGCACTAGGACCGGTACGATACAGTCGGTTAGCGAACACAACGTGGACGCACGCTGTCGGGTGCGCGTAGCTTCGCATCAGGCTGGCTGGCTGGCGGGTGGTGGCATAGCCGTTGGTACTGTACGAGTACTTGTATTATAAATTAGATTCGTGCGAGTAGGTATGGGATTGTATAATGTCGTGTTTCAGGAGGGTTCCAGGAAACATGCCGCTTTCCGTTGGTTCATTTTGTGCTCTGTTGGGCACATGACTTTTTTGCTGGTGCTGTGAAGGTACTCTCATGTAGGTAGCTTTTGCAAGAGCGTGGTACTCCCGGGCAAAGCTGTGGGCTTCGGGGGTCCGGAGTCATCCCTCTCCTCCAATACCGTCACATCTTAGAAGAGAGGTTGAGGTGAATCCCGAGTAGTAGGTAAATAAATGAAGAAGACGGTAATGTTAGATCATCTTCATATCTTTAGACTACTGAATAAATGCATTAGCCGGCAACCCTCAGACTCCTTTACGGAGTCTAAAGTCCTGCTTTGCTGGTCTTGACTTGACATTGCTGTAACCTGGTACTTCTATATAATATCGCAGTAGATCATAAGACCACCACAACTCTAACCGACTCTTGTCCTATCTTCCCAACTGCACTTTACCACTCTACCACTCTACCACCTCGTATTAGATTCTACCCTTCCTTCCTCCTCCTCCTCCTCCCTCTCCCCCGGAAGCCCTAGGCTACCACGCTTTCCTCTGCGATACGCAGCAAAGCTGACATACTTCTTGCAGCATGGAAATATACACTTCTGCTGACGGGCTTGCCTCCTCTGCAAGGTGCATTTCTGTAAATGTTGAGTTTTTCACTTTGGGGACGATTTATGGACTTTGGAAGGAGGGGGGGAGGGAAGGATATCGCGGGTGGCTTGAGGCTCGAGCTTTGTTGACATGGTAGGTATTTCTAAGGGCAGTTAGGGGGTATATATAGATTCTGTGCTTGAAGGTTTGTGTGTGGTTAGATTTGCTTGGATTTTGTCGATTTGGGGACGAGGTGGAGTGCTGGAGGAAGGCAATGGTGTGATTTTTGAGGGAGAGAGAGGGAGGGAGCTTGTAGCGCGGTTGCGATCCGGGGTATTGTGTGGGAACACAGGTAGATGAGAGCTCTCTAGGAGCTTCTCCGATAGCTGCGATGTATGCTATGCAGTGCCATACCAGGGTATCATACCAGACTATACAACGAGCCTCAGTCACTCACAAGTAAAGACTAACCAGCCCCCTGTCCACAATGTACCTTACTCGGGGGTATGATATATATTCACAAATTAACGAAAAGAAAAAAAAGACCGAAAAAAAAAACACCCCCAAATCATTATCATAATCATAGCACCATCTTCTCCCCCTTACAACCCCATCAACCCTAACCCTACTACTAATCACCCCTCAACCATCCCCTCCAAAACCTTCTTGATAGCCAAAACCATCTCAACCCTCACCCCCTCAGGCACCCTCTCCCGACACTCCCGCTCCACCTCCTCCGTCAGCCGATTGAACCCGCCGCCGGCCAATTCCCCGCTGCGCAGCTTCTCCGTGCACGTATTCTTTGTGTTCTCGTACCAGCCGGACTCCCGCAGGAGGTCTAGGAAGAGTGTTTCTAGGCTGCGGAGCGGTTAGCGAAGCGAAGCGGGCGGGAGAAAGAGAGAAGGAAGGAAGGAAGGAAGAAAGAGGGGAGGGAAAACCGTTCGAGTTCCCCGGATTCTAGGAGGCGGCGGTTTACTTCTGCGCGTAGGGTGGTGTCTTGGGACATTCTGATGAGGGGGGTTTTTTTCTCTTTCTTTGGTGGTTGTGAGCTTGGTATGATGGTGATGGTGATATATGGGCCGGTGTGGTGATCAGTGTGGTTGTTGGTGGGTTGGTGGGCGTGAATTTTGTGTAATACCGGTATCGTACCGTAGTGGGCTGGAGCGGAGGGAAGGGTTTGGCGTTTTTTTTGGCGTTGGATGCGCTATGGCGGTTCCGCCGGGTATTGAAAAGGTTAGGTAATACGGACGCGTTGTCATGAGAGCTCACTCGGGCTTTGGCTATTTTTTATTTTTTTATTGGATTGAAACTTCGAATTTGGTGGGGTTACACTAAAATACCTGTAGGATAGGGTTTGGGTTCTTGTCGTATTTGTCACTCTATCGTATTACATATGATAGCTCTCCTCGGTGGTTTGTCCGGAGGGTGGAGGGGTGGGGTCTTCCTGTACCGTACCGTACGGAGGGTTACTTTACGCGGGTAAGCTACAGCTGAGGCAGCGCGAGTTGGCGTGTTTTGTCTGCTAGTGAGATTTACACTTTGCTGCGAAGAATTTATCATGAGCGTCATGATGCCGCTCCACGGTAAGATAGGGTTCTATTTTATGGTTGTAGCATTGCACGTCGCCACTTCCACACTCCGCGGTAATTCAAACACCTTTCTCCCTCGAGAGTCCAAACCTCACTCTCTCCAATGCGGAAACCTCAGCCCCATAACCCTCAGCCCCGGCATCTCCCGTTATCAATCATTCAATCGAAAATCACATGAACTCTTGGCAATCCATCGGTCCAAGAACCATGATACGATAACCCGGAGCTTACCAAAAGAAAATTTCCCATTCCAACCTATCACCGCCTGCTCGCTCCTTGAACCTGAAACTGGGATTAATACCACAACCCTAGCCAGGTAAATGCCACGAATACTGGCCGCGAGTACCTCTCGGGGCGTACTCTCTAGGCTTTCGGTCAAAAAAGTTGCTGTCAAGCAGGTAGGTGAAGTTTGATGATGATCACCGCAGATGTGTGGTTTTGGCTGGGATACGGGGGGATGATTGGGGGCTAATGTTGGAAGGCGTTGATAGTGCCGAAAAGCGGTTTGAATCGCAGAGCTGATTCCGGCAAAAGGGCGACTGATGAGAGGGGAGGCGGGGTGGAGAATGAGGAGGGA
>Ga0307510_10005198_pt1 | contig 15471 bp, 7 predicted proteins | sample 12_EM_MG_FD_207224 | JGI IMG/M metagenome (GOLD analysis project Ga0307510, IMG submission 207224) | Populus trichocarpa ectomycorrhiza microbial communities from riparian zone in the Pacific Northwest, United States - 12_EM | ecosystem: Host-associated > Plants > Roots > Unclassified | place...
TGACATGGACAAGGGGTCGGGTCACATGGGTTGACCCGAGAAAATTAAAAAAATATATTTAAGGTTTTAATATTTTACATGAAAAAGTTAAGAACCAATTCACATGGATGTAGACTATATATGTTGTAAATAATAAAGTTTAAGAGATTATTTGAAAGTGTTTTTTATCTCATATTGGAAAGATATTATTTTATTCTTTTAAATTGAAGTATTTAAACCAAGTTTTTTTATCCCACATTAAAAAACACAACTTTCTTCTTGTGAACATAGAATATATATACTAATGGACTTCCTATCTCACATTAAAAAAATAAATTTTTTTTCTAGTATTTATATAATAAACTTTGATATAAACTAGTAACTAATAAATAAAAAATGATATGCTCACACTCATAAGATTGAGTCAAACAATAGAAAAATCTTTGATTATCCACATTATCTTCAATAATAATTTATTTTTTATTCTTAAAATAAAACCACTATGCTTTGTACATTAATTTTTGTTTAGCTGGCAAAAAAAAATTACTTTATCTGGTCATACATTAATTTTTTTGGCTTGCTAGGCCAAAAAAATTAGTTTATCTAGTCTTGCGTTTTGCAAATTATTTTATTTGTTTTGGAAACAATCACTCAAAAAAATTTATCCCACCTCTTCACTCTTAACCATAGGTATTTAAATTTTTTTTTTTTTATTTATTTCAAAATAAATCATGCAGATAGTTGATCGACAAGTCACCCGGTCCTCCCTGAGCTAACTACAACCCCTGTTTTCTTCTTCAGACCTGGTTAGGACCCTGGATCTCACGAGTTTCAGGTCAACCCGCTAGGGTTTTAATAACTATGATTATAAAAGTGAAATAACCTGACAAAATACAAATTTAATATTCAAGGACTAAATTGAAAAAATAAAAACATTGATTGATAAAAAATCAAAGAATTTTTTTTTTTTATAGGCCCGCACCAAATTAGAAAGAAAATATGCTACAATACTTTTCCCCACATGTATGTTTAGTGTATTGTTAGTAATTAATTAATTAATTAATGTGAAAGCGCAACAGCAAAACAGGATTTCAATGAAGCGTCAAGGCAATCTGTGAGACATTGGCTGTATCATACAACTTAAAAGCATAATATGCAACAAAAACAAAATATGCTGGAGAAGCCATGCTTGGCCTAGACAGAACTCTTTGAATAGGTACTGGCAGAATTCTCATTGGCAGTGAAAAGCAAAAAAAAGAAAGAAAGTGGGGGGGCAAAATGATCAGAGTTGAAGGAGCAAAATGTTTCAGCTTGTATAAATTCTGTCAATCCTCTGCAAGTTGTTTTTGTTTTCCCTTGCCTGCGCACTTACTGGATGGAGAGCAAGTTTCCTGGAAAATTAAAAGGTTGCATTGACAATGTCAAATCTTGTGAAGAGCTATTGGTGATGCAAACGGAGGAGGGAAAAAAAGCAACCTGATTTTTAAACAGCCAAGCAATTCATAGATGAGTTGTAGCAGCAAAAAGAGTTAAAAAATGTTGTTTATAATATCTGGAAATATAAGATGAAAAGGAGTGAAAGGAGCTTATTTTTACATGCGTTGTTATAAGATTAGATGCAAGAAAAATGAATGAAGACCAATGGACAGCACTGCAATGCTAACAAAAAGGCTAATTTTTAAATGCGCCGTGCTGTTCAGTTTTTACTTCGAAAAACATCTAAAAATTACTTAAGAGAGCATGCTGCCGGGATTCGATTTTGTAATGGAGCTAGTCTGCAGACAATGGACATGAGAATAATAAGTGAATCGCCATAAACTTAGGCATATTTTCTAGCAACTTTATGCAGTATTGATATTGCTGGTTCAGTGTTTACCGAGAGAAGGCATTAGATAAGGCAGTCCTTTAATTTTAACAAACTTCTCCAGTCTTAGGCATTAAAAATAAACTTCTAACAGCTTAATCATGCAATAAAATTGATAGCACTGATACATATTTAATTTTCAATACACAAAAAATCCAAAAGGGTAAATAAAACTAACCACAACAAGTCAAAGTTCTCATCTTGTATCTCACACCAAATTTTCTCAGCAACCAAACAGAATTGCCCCCTTTTAATCTCAACACTACAAAAAATTGAAACTTTTAGAAAAAGATCTGACCTTTCCAGAGATATTCGGACAGCAATCCTCGGTTTTCTTGTGCTTGGCAATCTCATCAAATAAGTAAACCTTCGGAGGAGCCATATCTTTCACAAATACTGATCACAAAAAACATTCAAAACCCTTCAGATTTACACTCAAAAGAATGATTTATATAAATAAATAAAAATGACCCCTTATTATTCATGAAAAACCATCACTAATGTGCTTAAGTTGTTGAAACGAATAGTTATGATTCAAATTATGCCAATCTTGAGCCTAATTGAATATGCAAAGAAACACGATTTCATAAAAAATGAAAGAATTGGGAGTTGGCATCGAACAGGGGAGAGGTCGGCCATGATCTAGCCCTCCATGAAAATCTGAAAAAAAGGAAATATGAACTCGAGTAACACTAACACTATGTAGAGGAGGAGATAAAAGATTGGAAGTGAGAGGAAGCCAAAGCTCTGCAAAGTATAGGGGCTGTCAAAGGGGACGAACAACCCAGGAAAACCAAGAACCTAACCCTAATTCTCAGAAGCTAACAATTAAAATTAAAAAGGATGGCAACAAAAAAAAAAAGCATGCACCATATCTAACAGGGAATCGAAAAAGACCATAAAAGAAAGAGGGTTTCAAAGGATCCACCTTTTTCTTTCCTGTTTTTTTCACGGCCTCCACCCTATCCTAAAAGCGCCACCTTCAGTAACAATCTTCACCATGACCGACGCGATGGCAAGGAGCTCCCTCTGCGGCTTCCTCTTCTCCAACGTCGCCTCTCTCACGTGTGGAGTGAAAGAATGTAACTCCTGGAAGAAGTCAAAAGGTCAAAAGAGAAATATGGTTGCCACGCAGCCACGTCGCCCAACAAAAGAGAGAAAAAATAGGATTGTTTTTTCTCAACTGTTGAAAACTTGAAATTTAAGCAAAAAACCAAAAACGACCTCCAAAGCAGAGCTCAGCATTCTAATGATCAACGGCAAAACCGACATTACGCTTAAAAAGTTTGTGTCCACGAATTTTTTTTTTTTTTCTGACGGTGATACAGTTTTCCTTGAATTCCCAGATAACCCACCACAAATTTATGAGGCCCCCCATCTTTGTTTGCTTCTTCATTAGGAGCCCAACAGTCAACTACAACTGTTAGATTAGAATCATCAGCCTTTGCAAATATTGCCGAGAGAAAATGCCAAGTCGTTGTGAGATCTGCTGCGAGATCATCATCGCCATCTTGCTCCCTCCTCTCGGTGTTTGCTTCAGGCATGGCTGCTGCAGTGTACGCCTCTCCATTTTTCTTCTTCTTCTTTTTAGAGATCTGAAAATTTGGATATACTTGATGGATAATTTTAATGGGTTCTTATCAATACTTTTTTTTTTCAGGTGGAATTTTGGATTTGCTTGTTACTCACTATTTTAGGCTACGTTCCTGGAATAATTTATGCTCTCTATGCAATTGTGTTTATCGACCGGGATGAGTATTTTGATGAAGGCAGGCGTCCTCTTTATGCCCCGGCGTATCAGTGAATTACCATACCAGTCCCTTTGGTTTTATCGAACTCCATTTCATCTATGAGATTTGTGTCTTGTGTTTAAACAACGTCAAAATCAACGGAATTACTGCTTAATTGTGGGTTGATAATTATACTTTTGCTGGTATTTTCACCTCTTTTCAGCTACAAATGGATGAGACGACGTTCTAAATCTTACTCAATTGCATCTTAATTTTTATTACTTCTCTTGCAAAATAATGGACTAGGTTGTGGCAGGCTCTTGTGGTTTGCTATTTTCTTATTTGCAATTGGATTTATTGAGTCAGACTTCGAACTAGTTTGCTCGAAATTCTACCCGCACATTACTTCTCCCATGTTTATGGATTTTTGTTCAGCTTTACAAACATAAATCGTTGCCAAGAATGTGTTGCCTCAATTGGGAGCCGTGGGAAAATTATATTGTTGAGCCTTCTTAAAAGTACTGCAGTGCTGCAACCATAGTATAAGTGAATGTGCCTATCGAATGATCTACATAATCATGCAGTAGGCGTTCAGAGCATATCATCTTGGCATAGAACAAAATTTATTGAATGATCTACAAGATCACCTTGAATGCTTGCCTAAGAAAGTGGTTTCGATTTCTGTTAATGAAATAAACTTCAGCTTGCTGTTATCCTGTTTTTGTAAGTGGTCAATGCAGGAGAGGTAATTGCCAATTCTTCCCTCCCAGGTTTCCTAGTAGTAGTTGATACTGATTTCTGGCTTGCTGTGGCAGCCTTGTACCTATCCTCTCATTATTCATGCTTTCCCATAACCGTGTGTTATGTTGCTGAATAACAGTAACAAACGAGTAGGTTTTGCTTATGGTATTTGCTTGCGAGGAAGATTGTTTTTCCCAAATTTGTGATGAAATAATCGTATGATTTGAGATACCTTCGGAACATTTTCTTGGTAATATGGACAAAGCTAGGTTTGGAAAGCCTTTATGGAGGCCTGATGAAGGGGACATCGTACCTGAGCTATGGTTTATATGTTCGTATGATTTAGATGATGGATGATAATCTAATCCTTGTGTTATTGGATTTTATTTAGGTTTATTTATTAGATTTAATTTAGTTATTATTGGATCTTTTATTTAGTGGATTATAAACTTAATTGTTTGTTCTAGTTAGGATTTAAGAATATATATGTTTTTTTGTTTTAATGTTGGATAGTTTTTGATAAAATTTGAATAAAATTTGCGTGTTCATCTTCTAACACAGACCTAGCACCCCTAAACTCTAGACGTAGTACTTTCTAAGCCAAACATCCACCATCCACCAGCTGCAACCAACACAGACAGGTCTACTGCTATGAGAGCCATCGAAGGTCATCCACTAATCGCAGAGGACGTTGCCCTTGTGCAACCATTAGAGAGTAGATCAGGTTTCTCCAATAGCGCTACCACAAGAGTTGTTCAGCTAACGCCTCCAACACTTTAGATCTTCTCAGGCCAGCGACAACTACTACAACACACCAGCAACCTTTCCCCCTTTGTTTTGGCAACAAACAACAGTCTCCCTTAGATATGTTGATGTCGGTCACAACAATAGTAACACAACAGTTGAGGGAGATCAAAATCTGCTCGCTCTTGACTTCGCAATAATGCTCGATTGATGGTTCCATCATGGTATAGAAGGACTGCTTTTCCCTTATCTCCATGCGCAACCAAGCAAACTTCATCTTTTACAATGATATGATATTAGACAGCATCGTTATGTAGCATCCATGTTGAGCTTCCTATTTGGTACACCTTTCCTGTTCAATTAAAGGGGTGATATAATCTTTAATATAACCAGATACGCTAGTTCACATGTTTCCAAACAGACCCTAATTGAAAATGAAAGATAGTGTGCACTAGCTTTCGATCCGCACTTCAATGAAAGTATAATATTTATTTGTTTTGAGAAAATAAATAAATATATAGGCTTTTACAACATGTTTTTTTTAAAAACAAAAACATCCTAATTATAAATCGAAAAGCCTATATATGCATTTAATTAAATAAATTAAGAATTATTTATATTAATAAATGAGATAAAAAATGTAACACTTCTATTAAACTCGTCTTGCTGTGGGTCGAACAATTATTTTCTAACGCAAAAGAATAAATGTGTAGGAATTATTAACGTGCCTTTTGACATCGAGTATAAATATAATTGTGAATCAAAAAGCTGATACTTATATGTAATAAAATAAGGTAAATATTATATGTGTTAATAAAGACGTGTAAGATCTCAAATTAATTTTTAACATAATGGAAAAATGAAAAATTATTGCAATTGTTATAGTGAAACAACATTTACCTTTAGTTTTGTATAATATTTTTTCAAAAAAAAAAGGAGAAAAAATTACAAAAGAATGAAGATAAGAATGAAAAAAATGATATAAATAGGCCAATTATAGATTGATAAATAGGCCTAGTATAGAGTGATAAATATTCAAAGTGTAAAGAATAAAATAATAATATTTTATTCAAAAAAAGTGTGAAGAAAAAAAAGGAAAAAATAAAAAATATTAAAAAAATAAAGATAAGAAAATAATAGTTATAAATAAATCAAGTGTAAAGTGATAAATTTACCAAGTACAAAGAAAAAAAAGAAAAAATTCTAAGAAATTTCTCTAAAAAAACCCAAAAAATTACAAAATTTTCATTACCAGCTACAGTAAAAAAATGGATAAAACTTCAATCGTGCTATTTCAGCAATGAAAGAGGGTTTCGTATAAGGTAAGCACAAACTCATTCTATTACAATAGTAGTTCAACTTTACTTCAACTATACATAAACATACATACTTTTACTAGTACACAAAATAGTTTTTTTTAGTAAAGTATGATGGAGGTGGTATCTAATTGGACAATGATAACACATAAAACACTAAAATTTTAATGTGCGAAATAGATTGTAAATATAAATTTTAAATTTTAAATTTTATTATTTAAAAATAAATATATAGTGGTTGTTTCCGGCTTTACAAGATTTTTAAATAAGCCAGAAAATCCTATATTTATTAGAAAACAACTAAAAATCTAAAAGCATAAAGAAAATAAAACAAAAATCCAAATTAAAAAAAACTAAGAAAAATAACAAAATTAACCCAAACATTAACTTTTAGGAGAGATCCAATAGTCCAATAAACTATTAAGTGTTTTTTCACATTAAAACAACATAAAAAATCACCTAAAAAATTTTGAGTTCGATTCAACGACTGGATCTCCATTATTATAGTTTTAAGGTGCTAACCTAGTCTGGTGTGACCATACTTTCTCTTGGATCTAAACATATCTCAATAGTCCATATAAGCATTTGTTGTACCATTCATTTAGTTTGTTTGTATCAAATCTCATCTAGTTATATCAAATTCTCATCCAAATGTTCATAACCTTCAGTTTCTATAAGTTTGGCTATATAAAAACACTAGAGCATTGTTATGAGGTATTTTGTTTTTGAATTATTTTTTATTTAGTTATACCATAAAAAAATAGATATTCATTTAAAATACAATAAATAAAATTACAAGAAAAATATATTTTTTAATATAGCAAATGACATGCTAACCTAATTTTTTTTTTTCTGATAGTACGATTGACTCTAGATAAAAAGTCCAAGCATGCCAAGCCTGACCTTTTCTTTTCTTTTCAACAAGTGTATGATTCATTGTCTTTCCTAAAATTTTTAATATAGCAAATGACACATCCATCTGTGTAAACGACACATCGTTTTCTAGTGGAAATTCTGGGCATCTGTGGTGGCAAGAAAATCAAGATACATGTTTTAGGACTCTAAAAAGTTAATTTTGAACTGAAAACACCAAAAAAAAAACCCTAGAATATCAATAAAACCATTTCAAATTCTAAAACACCCTCTAATCACTCCAAATATCCAACCAAATTGAAAACAAATATAGATCCCGATCTACTTTTTACAACAAGTTCAAAAAGCAACACCACCTCTATTGAAACCTCTATTTCCAAGACAAACTTATTGACACCATGATTATTGTTTTTGTGGCCGACCTACCATTGTCTTTTTTATCTATCTTTTCTTGATAATTTTCTCTTTCCTCTCTCAACATTTGAAGACGGAATAAAAAAAAAATAAAGTTTAGAATTAAAATATAAAATTCTAAAATAACAAGAACCAAACATAAAAAGTGAAAACTTTAAGGGTCAAATTGTAGTTTTCTATGTTCTATGAACAATAAAAGCCAGAAAGGGTTGAGATTTTTAGTGTTAACTTGTTTTAATTTTTTAAAAAACTATAAATTTAAATTCTATTTTGTATTATTGATTTTTATAATAATTGGTTGGGATGTTTATAGCCCCTACCAATATTCTAGAGCACATAAATAAAAATAAATTATAAAATTTAAATTATTTAAACATGATATGATATGAGGGGATGGAATTAAAAAAGAAAAAGCTATTTTCTTATGATTCGGATCAAATGACGACTTTTGGCCCCTTAAAGTAAGAAATGGCTAAACAAGCCTCCATTCAAACATGGCTATTATTATAACAATTTATATTATTTATAAATCTAGCCGTCTATCTAGTATTTTCCACGTGGCAGAGACGACTGATCTTTTTGCGTTGATGAGTGTCTTTTAAGAGGGTAGACATGTCCAGTACGCCTCTCCTGGCCCTACCAGCATGTGACACCCGATTCCAGGGAATGAATGGCAACCGTCTATTTTCCACGTGGCTAACAAAAAAAGCTATATCTTTCCAAACATCAAAATGACATTTTTATCCACTTGTTCTCTTTATAAGACCCTGCAAATGGAATCAAATCAAAGCAAGACTCCATAAAAAAAAATGAGACGTAACGAAGATACAGACGTGGTAGAGACGGATGCCGAGTCAGGACTCATCGCCGACTGGGCCGAGTTAACTTACGAGTGCTTAATCATCATCCTCTCTCGACTCACCTTTGAGCACCGATGGCGCGGTCCCATGCTCGTGTGCAAAGGTTGGCTTATCGCCTGCAAGGATCCATCTCTCAACACACTATTCGATCTGGACACTCAATTCGACTCGGTCATTGAATCACCTCGGTGGTGGACCCCTGATTTCGAGAGAAAAATCGATTCAATGCTCGTTTCCGTCATCACTTTTAGTGACGGATCCCTGACCGAGATCCGCACCCAGCACTGCTCCGATCTCTCAGTCACTTTCGCCGCCGAAAGGTAAAAAAACAAAAGAAAATTCTTCTCAAAATACAATAACTTAGTCTTTATGAATTTTATTTTTTATTCTAGGTGCTCAAATCTTCAAGTGCTTTCAATAAAAAGCTGCCGGAATGTGACTGATGCATCAATGGCTCAAATTGCTTACAAGTGCGCAAAGCTTAAAGAGCTTGATATAAGTTATTGCTTTGAAATATCACACGAATCTTTGGTTATGATGGGTAGAAACTGCCCGAATCTTAGGGTTTTAAAGCGGAACCAAATGAATTGGTTAGATGCCTCCGAACACGTAGGGATTGTGCCCGATAGTTATTTAAATACTTGCCCTCAAGATGGAGATTGCGAGGCTGGTGCAATTGGGAAATACATGCCCAATTTGGTGCACCTTGAGTTGAGGTTTTCGAAAATGTCTGCAAAAGGATTGGTGTCGATTTGTGAAGGGTGTTTGAATCTTGAGTATTTGGATTTGTCTGGGTGTGCCAATTTGACGAGTCGGGATATTGTTAAGGCGACTTTGGGGTTGAAGAATTTGAAGGAGATTAAGAAACCGAATTTTTATATTCCGAGGTCGGTTTTCCACACTGAAAGATATGGACATTGGAGGTTGTATGATGAGCGGTTTCAGACGGATATCTTCCGCATTTGACCAGGTGAATTGAATTAATCATTAGCTACATGAGAAAGTATGTAGCTAATTTGATGCATGTTCTTTTGTTTTCCGTATTCGGAGGATGTTCAGTGCAATTGGTGTTTAGGTAGATACATGGCTCTATGTTGTGCTGTAAAAACTAAAAAGTCATTTGTGCCCGTCTCTGTTATGCGTTTGTGAGCTTACTCTGTTTTCTAAAGTTTGGAACCTGGGAATTGGAGTGAATCGTTATTCCTGAAAACCCTAATTGATTTGTGTAATCTCATTTTAGGAATACATGGGATGGCATCCTTCTATTGTGCTGGTTTATGAAATTTTCTTAGAGGTTTATGTAGCTAATCGCTGCTAGTGTGTTTTATGTGTTTGAAACCATGTGTAATGCTATTACAAGTCTTGCCTTCCATGATTGTGGTTCGTTCGTGCTGCATGTCTTGGAATGTTATTGGCACTTGGCACTGCGCATACTGTCTTCGTGTTTGTCTTTTCCATGGGTCGGCCATTGGTGAATGGTGATGATAGCTACATTCTAGAGTATTCTTGTGTTATTATACTCTGTAAGATTTGAAGAAAAGAAGATAAAACAATTTCAGGGAACAAGCTCTGTACTGGTTATCATGTCATTAACCTCACCAAAAGATCTGTAATAGTTTGGGAAGTTTTTTAAGTTCTGAGAGCTCGCCACCATCCATGAAATGCAGAAAGAAATAAAATTAGGAATTGTGATTTATTTATTAAATCCTGTGCCGCTTTCGGATTCGTGCTTTAATTTGTAAGCCTCTAAATAACAACAATCAATAAACATACATTAAGAGAAGGAATACGACAAAGGTCAGAAATAGAATACAAGGTCAGATGTTTTGGTGGATTTAGACAAGTAAAGATGAAAGGTTAATTATGATGAAATTTGGGCTCATTTAAGTTCTCGAGCATAAATAAAAAATTAATCCGCAGATTTTTTATCACTGAAAAAAATATATATATAATTACAAGAATTCATATGTTGTATATAATGCGAGGATTTTTCTGTGTTACACCTTGTTATGATAATAAAACTGTCATTGATTTCCTTGGTAAATCCTACTTAATTTAGTGGTGGTTGCATTTTGGGTTGTAATGAATGATTTTCTTAGATAGTTGCCTTACTTATTTGATGTTTTTAACCTCTCTCTCTCTCTATATATATATATTTGATGCAAGCAAAAGCTAAAAACAATAATTAAATAAAGAACACAATATTTTAAATGGATGAATGATCCTCAAATTCATAAGTTTATTCTTTTTAAAAATAATAATAATTAAATTTGCCTCACTGAAAGGTTTAAAAAGCCTTAAACCTTAAATAGGTTAGAAAGGTAGAAAACAAAAACAAAAATTTTAAATTACAAAGAAAAGAAGTATAAAATATGAAACAAGTAAAAAATCCAAAAATAATATGGAAAAACATAAAAACTATCAAAATCGAGGGTCTCAACGATATTTTTTATATTTAAAGATTTGAAAGTCCGCGTAGTGACGTATTGGATATTATAGGAAAAACAACTTCCAGAAAATTCTGTAAAATTTTGAGCGCGATCTAACGGTCGAATAAAAAATTATAGTTTTTTTGAGTTGTTATTCTAGTAAGATGCAATTAGACCTCCTCTAAAAAGCCTTAAACCTTAAATAGGTTAGAAAGGTACAAACAAAAACAAAAATTTTAAATTACAAAGAAAAGAAGTATAAAATATGCTAAAAAGCCTTAAACCTTAAATAGGTTAGAAAGGTAGAAAACAAAAACAAAAACTTTAAATTACAAAGAAAAGAAGTATAAAATATGAAATAAGTAAAAAAACCAAAAATAATATGGAAAAACATAAAAGCTATCAAAATCGAGGGTCTCAACGATATTTTTGATATCTAAAGATTTGAAAGTCCACGTAGTGACGTAGTGGATATTATAGGGAAAACAGCTTCCAGAAACTTCTTTAAAATTTTGAGCATGATCTAACGGTTGGATAAAAAATTATAGCTTTTTTGAGTTGTTATTCTAGTAAGGAGCGATTAGACCTCCTCTTCGGCCATGACTTGTCCCACTAATCTATAAATACATTTGCTGGGTCATCCACATAATTTTTCTAAGGCAAATCCTGATCTAGTTGTGACAGACTCATACCTAATGGCTTAAAATCACCCGTTATCGCAGATCTGACTATATATATATATAATGATCTAACAACTAATATTCTATAAGCCTAACTTGATGGCATGTTTTAATGGAGGATGAAAATGTTGGGATGTTGCCATTTAATGGGCAACAACAGTTGCAGCCTACCCTCAGAAAGAGGGAAGCCATTGTCAAAAGGCTACAATGATAGTTGCACTAACCATTGACAAAATGATGCAACCCATGTGCTGCCACCATTAATGCAACCACCATTCTTGCCTATAAATAGGCACCAAAAGAGCAGAACAAAGAGAGAGAACAAAAGAGAGAGAAGAGAACAAGAGAGAAATATATGAGGAGAGAAAGAGGGAGTAGCTGCCAAGGGCAGCAGCCCTGCTGCCTTGTGCAACAGTGTGTGAGAGTAATAAGAGTTGAGTTTGAGTGAAGTGAGCCTCCTCCTCCATGTGTGTTGTAACCCTTTCTCTATCTATCTCTAATAATATGGACTTCTTCCGTGGATGTAAGCGATTTGCTGAATCACGTTAAATATTATGTCTCAGTGTGCTTAGCCTCCAATAGGCAATTATCAGTACACCACCGGTCCGCGCATGGGGGAGTCAGAATCCCCAACAGAAAAATGAAAGAAACATAAGCCAACATGATTAATAAAGAAAGGAAAGCTCGATTATTTGGAAGGTAAAAGTTCCATAGCAGATTTCGTCCTAAATATAACAAATAACGTTTATTTTAAACATTTATTCCCATGCAATCTCAATTCATGACATATAAACTCATGAATTCAAACACAATCTTGTCATATAGAAGCAAATAAAAAAATCAAACACTCTAATAATGGAAAATGATACTATCATTCCATAATTTATAATAACACTCCCCTCAATATTAAAATCGTTACTAAATTAAATAGAATAACGGAGCATCGCGTCCTAAAAAATTTAGAATTCCATCGTCGTCGGCCATAAATTTTATTATTGGTATTGATACAAATTTAGAAAAGCTGAACTTGGAACTTAAGAATCTATGAATTTATTGGTACAGGAACGGTTCCCCTAGTGGAGCATAGCCTCCCAAGAAAACAAGTCACGAAAATTCTTGAATCTTGAACCATCAACAAATTGAACTTCCTCACGAACATTACAGGCAGCTCCGTTTATGGTACTCATAAAATAACTTTTGGAAGGATTGCAAGTGATCCGTCTCTAAGAATATGGTCAATGACAAGGTTCCATCATTTGTTGGGCTTGGTTGTATGTATCCTTTTCCTACAAATGCAGATGCTGGCCGCATATACACTGGCTTGCCCCATCCAAAATCAGCATCGTAAAAGGGCAAACGCACCCAATTAACAATATGGAGGTTTGGGCTCCTATAAGTTTCGGAGCTTCTCATGACAGTAGTTAAGTCATCTACTTTTTCCAAGTAGTCAACAGCCGATCTCAAATACTCATCATCCATTCGTTTTATTGCTTTGTGAATTCTCTCCGCGGTGTGTGCTAATGGCTCTGATAAGAGGGCACCAGAGAGAGCAATTGGTGTTGCTAGGAAGGTTACATTTCCAAAATAGCCAGGTTGAAGTGGAGGACGAAATCTATCCCTGCCATTCGTGGGTATGCTTAACTTGGTTGCTTGATCATTAGACAAGCCTCGCGCTTTGCATGCACAACGCCATATATGTGCTGTAAGGATCACATAAGTGCTGTACTCGGTCTTGCTTGCAATATCATTCTTTGCCATAGCTTTCAAAGTGTTAAGTAAATCACTTGTGATCTTAAGGTTGGCTACAGAAATGTCTTTAGAGCCTGACTCGGGAATGGGGTTTTGGAAAGGGGTGTTGATGGTAGGGTATGGATCATATTCGATGTGATGGAAGGTAGGGTTGGGTGGGACTCTGCCACGAAGAATGGTTCGATCGATGAATGGTGGGGTTTTAACAGGGAGGCCTCGGGCTATATCAGACCATGTGTTGATGAAATGAAGACATTCGGTCCCATCTGCCAGAGTATGCTGCCATCCAACTCCAAGGCACACTCCACCGCATGTGAATCTGGTTACCTATCACGGATGAAAATCCTCAAAGCGAGCTTCTTGCTCGTTACATATCTACATTTTTATTGATATGCTAACAGCTTTAACAAAGAATTTTGGGATTTGAGATGAGGCAATTCCCAATTTAAGTTGCCCAAATTTTCGCTGGATCATCTGATAATTATGCTATATTTACTGGCTGAAAATATCGTCAGTTATCACTGCATGGAAAAGAAATTAAGCTTGCCAATCTCTATATCTCATATATATATAAACTTCTTGGCTGTTTTACTGTGTCATTTTACTGTTTATCCTCTCATGTTCAGCTATAAATTGTAATAGTTATGCTATAAATTGTAATATTTATACAAATGAAAGGCATGTCAGATCTAAATTGTTCGGATTTTTTTTATATTTTTAATAATTTTATTTTGATATTAAACTTAATTTTCATCAATTTTTAATTTTTAATAAATAAAAATAGAGAGAGAGGATAGCTAGATTCCAACCATTAAAATATTAGATTTTTATTTTAAATGATTATATATGATAAAAAAAGTTTGATTTGGATGTTTTTTCATTTTGAAAATATCTAAAAAAATCAGATTTGAGATTTGAAAGAAATTGATTTCAGATTGATTTTGAACTTGAATCTTTGTTAGCTATTGAAAGTTAAAGATTGATTTAAACATTTATTAAGGTGATTTTTAGGTATTTTAAATTAGAAATGAGTTTTTCGAGGATAAAACTAACTACCTAGATTTTTCAATCATTATAATTGCTGGAATCTAGTTATGATGAACGACACGTCATTTGACATGTTTTTTTAATTTAAATTCAGCTGACCTAAACAACTTGAATCTAACATACACACTAAACTCAATAGTGTGTGTCTATATAGATAAAAGATTTAGTGGAAGAATTATTCTTTATTTTGCTTCCTTTATATATATATATAGCTTCCTTTATATATATATATATATATATATATAAAAGAAAACTCAACATGAAACTCTTCTTAGTACTCCAAATATCAATTACTTTCTAATAGATACTGATACCTGTAAAACAAGGAGCGGGTAAGAAGAGATGTCACTGTAGTCAACGGTAGGAATAAGCTGTCGAAGTTCGTCGCTGGGCTTGAAACCAACAAAGTCACCCATAGCAGAATCTGTTTCAGCCTCAACGAATAACACCCCTTCTCCATTACAATTTATCTCAATTCTACCCTTCGCATCCCTTGCCAATCTCCCAGCTACAGGATAAAATGACTCAAGAACTTTGCTCAGTGCCTCCTTGAGCACTTTACCTTCAAAGAAATTGGAAGATCCATTTGGCTTGTATATGAACAGCAAAGGGACATGATATTTTGCATGAAACAGGTCTAGGTTAGTGACCTCTAGCCGGTGGTTTGGTGTATCCTGGGTCGGCACCACCATGGATGATTCCTTTATGGTAATCTGCATCTTGTAACTTTGGCTCGGTATTCAAGTTGAGAGAGAGAGAGAGAGAGAGAGATGAGGACCCAGGCACTAGCGATGATGTTCTGGCTAAAAATGGCACAGGCTGGGATGTACTGGCCACATATTATTTGAGGATATATTTATTTTTTTAAAAAAAAATACATTATTTATTTACCTCTAAAGTAAAAAAAAAAATAGATTATTTTATAGTGATTTTTTTTTCTTATTAAAATACAATTAAAACATGTTTTTGCCCTTAAAAAACACAAAAACTAAGTCTAGCATATAGAAATATTTTTGCCCTTTCACGCAAAAAATTTTTGCGTGTG
>Ga0307510_10005199_pt1 | contig 15470 bp, 4 predicted proteins | sample 12_EM_MG_FD_207224 | JGI IMG/M metagenome (GOLD analysis project Ga0307510, IMG submission 207224) | Populus trichocarpa ectomycorrhiza microbial communities from riparian zone in the Pacific Northwest, United States - 12_EM | ecosystem: Host-associated > Plants > Roots > Unclassified | place...
AATTAGTTGGAAACATAAGCACATGGATATCTAATAAGTTTTGCAGTTAACTAAGCAACTAAACTTTTGATCAGCTTTAGTCTTATCACAGCAACAAATGATGACAAGAGAAACATGAAGCTTGCTATCATTAGGTTGCTTACCGTAAATGGAACCTTAAGATCTCATTAGCATTCATCACTGAGCTAAACAGTGGTGTCCAAATGACATTCACAGCATGTAATCAAAGCATATTCTGTAAGGAAAAGATCAGTAACAGTAATAGCATTTGATTTTCAACTTAAAGGGATGAAGGTAAGGCCCAGCAAGACAAGATTATAGTGGAAATTGACTTTATTTAGAAGGGAACATCATCAATTATCAAAAAGCCTCAAGGCCTTTGCTCCAATGAAATTATATATATATATATATAAAAGCCTTTGTCTGGTTGAGCTTGTCCCATATTAGCATAATTAGATGTTTGCTTTTAGCTTTGTAGTGGGAAATCATAGTCAACTTTCTTGCCACATTTACATCATTACTTTTCATTCTGAGGAGGCTGTATTGCTTGGCATTTTAATGCGGGATGAGTGTGTTGGGGAGGTTTAATTGGAGCATACTTAACAGATTTTGATTATACTTGTCTAATCAGTTCCACACAAAAAGCAGAAAATTCATCCAAAAAAACACCAATACAGAAGCTGACACATTACCTCTACCAATATCTTCAAATCCATGTTTCTGTTTGGGCCAATTTCAAGCTCACTTTCCTTCACACTACTCAAGTGCTCAACAGCCCTACCCAACCATTCAACACAGAAGCACGACTTGATACCGAAAACTAGACCTTTAATTCTTCATGTGGACTTTTGGGATACTTTACATTTTGAATGTTGAGTCCAAATAACTACAGAGTTCAGGCCCAGATGAAAGCACATCACCACCTGCATTATTCTCAAGAAAGACTTTAGACAGTTAACAGCTAGCAAAAATGAAAAGCATTTCTTTGGGGAGGAAGGGATCTGGTCCCCCTTGAACTTTGTCTGCTACCCCAAAAGAAAAATGCTTTAATTACTTTAATTATCCAATCCAACCCATTCTTCTTTGTTTTCTTTTGCTTTCAAGATATAAATTTAAATGGAATCCTAATCATTCATTTTGGATTGATCATGTGATATACAGTCTGTCATACACTACTCTTTTTCTCCTTTGCTGCTGCTGTTGCTGTTACACTTTTTTTAGTTTTTTGATTATTTGCCAACGGCCACTGTCTTTCCTTTCCTTTTCTTTTTTTCACTCAATACACAGAATCACTTATCATCAACTTAATTTTGAAAGGATCTCTCTTCTCTGCATCTAGCAATCCTCATGGCTACTGAGACTGCACCATCACATCAAACTCCTACTTCTGATCATGAGGTAGTTATATCATCATCTTGCCTATCTTTAATTCTGATCAAACTATTCATTCCCTCAAATACTGTTATACTTGATCAAACATATATACTTCATGGGATTCTTTTATTCTTTCCCATATTTTTACTTTTCAGACTTACCATAACGATATGATCTTTGATGTTTCAGTAAGATCCATGTAGCGTTTTGTTACCTTCTTTGTTACCCCTGGACTTCCATGAACGTTTTACATGATCATAGGTTTAGCTTATCTGACTGTATGGGTAATCAAAAGACTTCTGATTGCTTTTAGATATCATCCATGAACGATTGAATAAGGGTAGTTTTAGATGCATGTCTCACTCTATTTACTACTGTATCAGAAGCTTTGAGAAGTGTCTGTAGTTGACAGGACAGAAAAAAGAAGAAGAAGAAAATCTCTTTTTGAATGTGCCCCCCCTTTCATAATTCTCTGGAAAATAAATGATAGCTTTCTTTTATATATCAATCATAAGTCTTAAGTTGAGTTGGAACATACAGTACCATCTTCTGAAATCTGTTCAAAGCTACTGTCACTCTAAAGTTGCTAGTTTAAGAATATATAAGATATTTCATTTTAAGAAAATTAATCTCATGGCAATAAAATACCAAAATTATAATGGAAGGTAGTAGTCCTGCCCCATCTTATTGCATAAGCTGTCGAGTAGGATATGAATTCTCTAACATGGTGGCTCCCTTCTGCACTTGTCTCAGCTTGTCACTTGCTTGGTTCTGCCATCAAGGCTCTTTTAAACCAGCAAGGAACCTCCTTTTCCCGGTTTGCGATGGGGACAGGATATTCATATCATTATTTAAGAATTTCAACTTACAATATCTATATCTAGATGCCATGGTCAATGAGGGAGATAGAGATATAATATTTGCAGTGCTTTAATAAGTTTACGTAGCAGTGCATGACATCTTTATTTCAATTTCTTCATATTTGATTACAGTTTTCGCCATCTTTTTACTTGTGCATCTACACGATAGTTTCTACTCTCTCTTTTTTTTGCTTTTAAAATATATAAGAATGTTCCTATTTAATTTTCTAGTTCATTTCTTGCAGTCAATTGAGAACAAGGTGACCGAAGAAGTAAAGCCTGTAGAACCTGAAACTGTTTCCCTAGCCGGGAAACCTGAAGAAGAAGACCTCCAACCTAATGAACTAGCAAGTCAACCAACCCTGTTAGATAAATCAGAAGCAGTGGAAGATAAGGAGGTCGAGCCTCCAGCAGTTGTGGTTAAGAAGATTGATGGTGTTCCTGCTATCAATGTTCCAGTAGATGATAAAAAAGAGTTGGAAAAGGATTCTATTTCTGACTCACACACACCTAGTGTTCCGGCTCTGGTGGCCGATGTTGTTAATGGCGAACCAGTTGCTCCAGCTATACATTCTGTTTTGAAAGAAGCAGAAGAGCAACAATTATCAACATCCGTGGAGGAATTGCTACAGGAAAAACCAAAGATGGTTGATGTTCCAGTATCACTAGATGAAGCTATTGCAAAAACAGAGGAGCCATCAAAAGTTCTTCCTATCAAAGAGTCCGAACCAATTGAGGCAAAAGACAGTGAAGATTCAGCAGTGTCTAAAGAAGTTGACAAAGTGGAATCAATAATTCCTGAAGTTGAAGTGAAACTAGAGGAGCAATCAGAAGTTGGTAAACAAGTTGAAGAGCCAAAAACAGAAGCAGCAACTAAGCAACCAAAGGAACCTTTGGAAGTTCTTCCTGTCAAATCAGAAGCAGTTGCGGTAAAAGATAGTGAAGATTCACAACTAGTGTCCAAAGAAGATGATAAGCCAGAATCAGAAGAACAATCCGAAGTCATTAAAGTTGAACCCAAAGAAAAATCAGTTGAAGTAATTGCCGAAACACAGGAGCCAGTGGAAGCTCTTCCTACCAAAGAATTGGAAGCAGTTCAAGTAAAAGATATTGACGACTCACAAGAATTGTTTAAAGAAGCTGATAAAGTAGGAACAATAGTTCCTGAACTCAGGGAAGTGAAACTAGAGTCTGAAGTCACTGAACATGTAGAAAAAACCGACGAACAATCTGTTGAGGCAATTAAGGAAACACAGGATTCATCGGAAGTTCATCCAATCAAAGAATCAGAAGCAGTTCCATTAAAAGATATTGATGATCTAGTAGCAGTGCCTGGAGTTGATAAACCACAACCAGTAATTCCTGAAGCTGATAAACCTGAACCAGTAGTTCTTGAAGTTGAGGTTAAACAAGAGGAACAATCTGAAGTCACTCAACAAATTGAAAAACCAGAATCAGTGGTTCCTGAGACTGAGGTGAAACTGGAGGAACAATCTGAAGTCACCAAACTAGATGAAAAAACAAAGGAACAAGAAGTTGAGGTGAAACCCGAGGGACAATTTGTAATCAGAAAACAGGTGGAACAATCTGAAGTCGCTGAACAAATTAAAAAACCAGAATTAGTGATTCCCGAGATTGAGGTGAAACTGGAGGAACAATCTGAAGTCACCAAACTACATGAAAAAACAGAAGAACATGAAGTTGAGGTGAAACCTGAGGGACAATCTGTAATTAGAGAACAGGTGGAACAATCTGAAGTCGCTGAACAAATTGAAAAACCAGAATCAGTGATTCCTGAGATTGAGGTGAAACTGGAGGAACAATCTGAAGTCACCAAACTAGATGAAAAAACAGAAGAACATGAAGTTGAGGTGAAACCTGAGGGACAATCTATAATCAGAGAACAGGTGGAACAATCTGAAATCGCTGAACAAATTGAAAAACCAGAATCAGTGATTCCTGTGACTGAGGTGAAACTAGAGGGACAATCTGAACTCACCAAACTAGATGAAAAAACAGAGGAACAAGAAGTTGAGGTGAAACCTGACGGACAATCTGTAATCAGAAAACAGGCAGAACAATCTGAAGTCGCTGAACAAATTGAAAAACCAGAATCAGTGATTCCTGAGACTGAGGTGAAACTGGAGGAACAATCTGAAGTCTCCAAACTAGATGAAAAAACAGAGGAACATGAAGTTGAGGTGAAACCTGAGGGACAATATGAAGTTAGTGAACAGGTTGAGATTAAGTCAACAGATGAAAAGCGAGGACAAGTTGCTGCAATCACTCAGGTAGCTCAAGCTGAGATTAAAGAGGATGGAGGAAAATCTTCTCTTCCTGAAATCATACAAAAAGCTGGTCCAGAGGCTGAAGGGACTGATTTGGCTGAAGCGTCATTGAAAGAGATTGTGGTAGAAGCGGAAAAGGGTAGAGAAGAGAAAGAGGCAAGGACAATAAAAGCAGAGGGCGAGAAAATAGCAAGTGATACAGTAAAAGAGGAACTAGCTCAGCCCATCAAAGTGGAAGAGGTCAGCAATGCTGCTTCAAACGCCAAAATCACTGAAAAATCGTTTGAGGGAGAGAAAACAGTTGAAAGTGTTGAACCAGCTTTAGAAAACAAGAAAGAGGAGATACCTGCAATAGATGAAACCCACAAAGATGGGACCATAGAGGGAAAGCTGGATGAAGCCACTACAGTTGTCAGTGAACCAGTCAAAGAATCCCAAGATTCTGTGTCAGAAGCAAAAGAAGAAGAAGAAACTGCAAAAACCAACGAAGAGAACTCTGAGCAGGAAAAGGTTGACGAGATTGCCAAATCTGACACGCAGAATTTAGAGTATTCTACCCAGGATGCTGAAGACGCAAAAGAATCACAGGATCTGCCAAGAGAAGTTCCAGCCAAGCCTACTCAAAAGCATTCAAACAACATTTTAACAAGGGTAAAGCAATCACTTGTAAAGGCAAAGAAAGCTATTATCGGGAAATCGCCAACTCCAAAAACCGTCTCCTCTGATAGCAAGGGTGATGTTAAAGTCAATAATTGAAGGGATCTTAATGACAAAGCTTGCATATACTTACAGAGATATGAAATCTTGCATTGTGAAGTATATAGGTGTGTAAAAAGGCATTTTCTTCCATTTGTTTTCTCTATTCATTCAGTTGTATGTAATGGTATATGATAGTGTGCTGGTGATTGGTGTGTTGTTGGGTTTGATGAGTAGAAAAGAGCTTTTCAGTCAAATTTATGTTAGTGTTGTCAACAATACTATCTCATCAAAATTATGTACTCATTGATAAGATTGATTTGCGTATTTGATTAAATAATGGTTTGGATTCTTTTGTAACTTTTACACATGCCAACTAGTGGAATAGATTCACTTCTCTTTAGGCAAAATTCCATCACCCTTTTTTACCAAGAAACTGAAAGAAAAGGAAGAAATGGAGGCAAGGGAGGACGAAACATCGAGTGAGAACCTCCAGCTAGGTAAATACCAATGGTTGTCTCCCCATTTAAATTGGCTTTTCAGGATTTTGAGCAGAGGACTTAGAACTGGTTCTAGCTCATTCAAGAGCTAATGAGACTCTGCACATTTTATGCGTGGTGAGACGTGTCTCACTGAAGCTGACATCGAAACACCAGTCACTACGAAGAACAAAGATATTGAAGATTCATGAGTCCACTATGATGTAGAGATGCCAGAAAATGAAAGATGTTAAAATGCCTGCTATTCAGATTCAGATGAGGGGGTGGGGACTATAAACCGAACCGGAACATCTAGGTTTACACAATTCAGTTTTTTTCATCAATTTGGTTCAGTTCAATTTAAGAAAAATCGAACTGAATAAATCAAACAAACCATTTGCAAAACCCTAATCACATTTTCCATCTTATTGCTAGCTATTCTTTGTGCATGCTCACAGTGAAATGATAGGGGGAGTGAGAGAGGTACTGGAAAATTAAGTATTTTTTCATTAGTTCAAAGAATTTGTATGAGAGATCTACCACAACAAACTTTCAAATACATATTTCTTGAGTTGGCTTGCTCCTAGACAGTGCATTATTATTTGCTCAGGTTGTGTAAGTAAATATACATACAGATGCAAGTAAGACCGTTCTTGAGTTTCCTCAACATACCAAAATCTGTGCAATTGTAATTCTACTTCCCTGAAATTAGAACTCCAATAATTATTGTAAGAGCTCGACTTCATTAAACCATGGAACCTTTACACATATTCATATGTGCCCCCAGTATCCCACAGATTTACCGCGTACAATAATAGGTTCAACGTTGATATGAAGCAAAGGTGATTCACCTCTCCAATGACAAAGCATCAGACCTATCAATCAGTCACAACCTGCAGCAAATTCAAGTTGACAAAAATCTTTTATCTCTACAAACCAGATTAAGTAGATCTCACAACAATGTTAAGTACAGCCAACCATCATAGACGAATACTCACCAGTTGCTCTACTAGGTGTGATGTCAGTTCCACCAGCTGACTTCAACACTCCACTTTCAGCAACTTCTGAGCCTTCACCATTATTTTGCGCAAAAGCAGGCTGTTCAAAACATTCATTTGTTGCTTGGCACTGGCATCACGGATGATGTAACTAATTTTAGATTCAGGTTCAGAGGTAATTCAATTGCAGAACTCAGTTTTCTGAAAGGTTACCCCAACTATGAAAATTAACATATAATGAATTCAATAGGATATCGTGCCCAAATTTACATTCCTTCAGACAAGCTAAATGCATAATTTTCTGTGGCTATGACCTCTTCCACTTAACAAAAAAATATTCAAGTATCTGCATAATATTTCTTTGCTATTGCACTTGTATATTTTTCTCGGCCTTCTTGGCTAGTAGGGAGGTTAAGAACATGGAACTCTAAATGACGTCTACTATTTGAAACATGCCCACAATCTTTGAACATAAATTGGAGAGATGAAAACTACAGTTTGATATTCATTGGAAGAAAAGGCTGTTTGGAGAGTTGTAATTAAGTTCTTCCTTACGAATTTCAGTAAAAAATGTTTTCCTTGGGAATATCCTTCACGAATGAAAATTAATTAGAGTGATCAGCATAATTTTCATTTTCATGGGATGATGGGTGAAGAGCTACATCTTTAAAGACAAAAATAGGATTGTATATGGAGAATTTACTTGTTTCATGCTTATATGAATGTCATACTTGCAATTTTCCATAATGCTACTTTTAGATGGAATTCATGTGTGCACCTATAGCTAATGCTTTCTTTCTCTTGGGAGTGAAGATGAGCCATGAATTGGCACTTGCTGAAAGGAAAACACACATCATGCATCATAATGAAATCAAAATCCATTTAGCCATCTTCAATACTGAGCTTTTCATTCTCATAGAAAAACGCAGCTTGGTTAAGTAACAAACCTGACTAGAGGTCTGATTCATTGACCTATTGGCAACATTGTTCTGCATCACTTGCGAGTTGATATTCTGAATTGCATCCTTTGAACTAGAGGCTGTAGCTGAATCCAAATTATCCATAGGACCTACCACCCCACAAGCATTTGGTTCCCTGTTTGTTTTCGGAGGAGGCCCTCCAGACATTGGCATTAAGGGTGCACGAGGAAATGACATTGGAAGTCCTTGACCAGAAAGCCCAAACATCTGAAGACTAGGTCCTCCCATCCCGTGCAAAGCACTAGGCCCTGACATTGGCGAGCCAGGGAAATGTGCTCCATGCATAGGAGGTACTTGATACATAGGGCAACCAGAATATCCACCATTCATGTCAGGCATACCCATCCGGAAACCCATTCCCATTCCAACACCCATGGGTAAGAACTGCCCCATATGAGCTGCATGCATGTGAGGCATTCCAGGAGGTAACATCATTGATGGCATGTACATTCCAGCTCCCATTGACATAATCTGCATAAAGGTGGCGAGTGATCCAAAAAAGTCATTTGATTATCCAACTCAAGAAGTTATTAAATAAACTTTGAGAAGAAAGGGCAGAATTTACTTGTACTTGAAGCTGAAGAGTCTTTAAATATTCAATGGCCTCATCAAGCATTGAAGCTTTATCCACCTTATAATGCAAAAACATCAAAGTCAACCAAAGCAAAGATGCACATGAAATTATCTACACTTAATTACTTGGCTTCACTCAAACTCCATTAAAATTTCCTGGATAACAGCAACAAGTTCAACTTAAGAAATTCAAGGAAAGCTTAGACTAACATAAAACTCTAGAACCTGGAATGGATAAGCTTCATTTATAGTTTTGGAACTTCAATAAACATGAACAAACTTAAAAGAATTAATTAGATTTCAATCAGGCCAAGGTTTGGTGTAGGTTTAACTCCCAAGCCTTGGTGTATGTTTGAATCCTTGAATTTTATAGAAAACCTCATTTTCATAAGATCGTGGAGAAAATTCACTGAGAAACATAAATATGAATATCCAACCTTATTGCAGTTTGGTATGAGTTCTTGTAGGGCTCGCATCTTCTCATTGATCCTATCCCTTCGCCTCTGTTTATTCAATTCCAAATGAAAACCAATCAAGATACAATAATTCATAGCTGCCAAAGAAAACATCAAAAGCAATTCTAAAGAAATGTTGGAATGTTCTTGCCCACCCTTTCAGATAAGTTATGAACTTCTGCTGCCCGACCTCTCTTGGACCCATTACCTGCTCGAGCAGAAGCTGGTTTTTTTGCACCTACTGATTCTTCTTCAGCATCCTGCACATAGATTATTTCCTTGGTTCATGGAAGAAGGAGATATAGTCTCGGAAGAGCAAAAAACATTGAAAATATGTGAAACCTATGTATGAAACTCACTTCACTAGGACCTTCAGACTCCTCAGTATCACGATGTTTTCTCTTCAGATTCTCAGTTGGATCGTCAGAAGGTCTCTCTGCGCTATTGCCCGAACCAACAGAAGAAGAAGCAACCAGAGGTTCTGTAGTCTTTTCAACATCTTCTAATCCTTTAATTGCACTTTCACCAAAATTTTGATGACAGTTTCTATCGCTTTTAGAGTCACCTTCTTGGCTCATTTCCTCAGGTAGCTCAGCAGGAACAGATCCTTCAGCAGGCTTAACCTCTGTTGGTTTAACCTCAACCTTGGATGACATCATATTAGGACGGCAATGGGAGTCCGTTTCCTTTGGTAAACCAATTGAGCCCTTATCTTTATTTTGCATTCTTTCCATGCTTGAAGTTCCAGAACTAGCTCTCATGCCAACGTTCTGAAGATTAGCTTTTACAAGAGCAGCTGGTCTTGCAAAGTGAGAGAAATTAATTAAACTGGAGTTGATAGGGGATGGTGCTGGAACTTGCTTCTGCATCTTTATGCTGGGAAAACCACCTCCTGATGTTGGAGCTCGAATAGAATCTGGTGCAATGACATGGTGGACAGCATTGCTTGTACTGTCATCTTTTTTAGTTGAATCCCTGGATCTAAAAAACGGAAATGATGTTTTGCATTGCTCAGAAGATGACGGATATAACTGACTAGCACTGGTTCTAGGCCTCTTAGCATCAATATCTCCTGCTGAAGAATTCATCACCACATCTCCTTGCTCTAAGTTCAAACCATTGTGTACCGAAACAGTATGGGAGTCCGTAATTGACTGGTTACAACTTCTTTTATCAAACGATGGAAAATTACTCTGGGAGGAGTGTTCATTTACAGTAACCCCCGATAATTCGGGCAAAAAATCAGAACAATAATCATGTTGCAGAGGTTCATCCAATGGATAATTCAGCCAAGGTACCATGTCATCATCTTGATTCGCCCTCACTTCAACAGCAGGAACCGCAAGGAGTTCATTCAGTGTAGACTCCATCGTTCCAAACTTACCTGTTTTAGTATTGGTGCCATTTCCTATGTCTTTATCTCTAATCTTGGGAGGTAAGCTGTTACAAGTTTGTATCTTTCTAGCTCTACTGTATTGAATCTGACCATTTTCCCATATTAGCTCACCAAAATCATTCTCAGGTCTGCTTTAAAGGATACCAAAAGACACAAGAAACGAAAGGAAACCAGAAAGAAAACATTTCAATGTAGAGATGATCCACTAATCCAAGATAAAGAAGCTAAATAAATAAGTTAAATTGAAACTTACACAAAAGACAGATCAGTTGAACAAGCAGGATTCTTCTCTTGAGAAGAATCAGTTTTTCCCTTAGCCATTCGGTATAGGAGCTCAGACAAAGGCATGGTGAAGGTTGTTGGTTAGCAACGCTTCTGCTCAGTAAGAAATGCCCTCAAAGTTCAATTATTTGGCCATTTCCGGCACTTTTTGGAAACCTCTCTTGAACTCCAGCACAAGCTCAAAGAACCCAAAAACTATATGGAGCCGACAAGAGTTTCAAGACATGAAAAGCTTGACAAGAACCCCCATGAGTACAAGATAATCCCAGTTTGTATGCAACTCACAAAAGAAATAAAAGAAAAGAGTGCTACTTTTTTTCAGTTACATAATTTGACAGAACAGAAAATAATCGTTCTTTTATTCTAACGTCCTTAACACCAGTGAGTTAGATATATAAATAAACAAACAAACTATAAATTAACCAACAGTTTCACATAAAGTAGCAGTCAAAAAACCTATTTTTTAATGGCTCTCTCAAAGATTCAAAAACCCTCCAAATTAAGCTATTTTAAGCATATTTTAGATTAAAGAAATGATCTTTTCCACTTCTTTAATCATTAAATTTGAAACCAACAAAAACCCAGATCAGATTTTGGAAATTAATTAACTTTATCAGTCCACATGAAAAGAAAAACCCCAAAAGGGAGTAATACACTGGAAACTTGAAGAACAGCTCAAGACACTCCCTACCTAGGAACCAACCAATGAACTGGAACGCAAATAAGTAGAAAAGGAAGAGAATTTTTAGAAAAACTGAGCTCCTCGAACTAGTAAAAAGTTACACTAATCCAAATGCATTAAAAATGAGAGAACTTAGCTGTGCAAATCATATCATACCCCTGGGACAATTATAGAAGTTACCACAAGATTGTATGTTTAAAAATTTGAGCTCCAAGAAAAGAACTCAAAATCGCAAGAGACAGAGAGGGCAAGTGGACGCAGAAGACGCGAAAGGCTGGCAGAGATGGCAGGGGACAGAGATAAAAATAAACAACAAACCTTGTGCTTGTTCAGCTTTTAAAGTTTAACCTCTCTATTTCTGGTTCTTCCTTCCTTCCTTCCTTTAACTACTGTTAGAATTCAATATTCTTATTCCTTTTTTTTTTTTATGACCTTCTATGTTCTTTTCTTTACTTTTTTGATTTTTTATAAAATTAATAAAATAACACACTTTGGTTCTAATGGTGGCTTTGTAAGAAGTCGAGATTGAGAAAATCACTTTTAACAAAATTGTTAGAATAAACGGGCACAAATTTCAAAGGAAAGAAGGAAAAAAAAGATCTCATAGATATATTAATATTTATTATCTGATTATACCATGACCTATCTAAGAAAATATCTGGATGAAATTATCTTATTAAAAACTAAAAAAAAGTTACCAACGATGATTATAATATTCCATACGATCTTTATTTAAACACAAGTGAGAAATAACAAAAGAAAAAAACTCCTTAAAACACACCGAACTTTTCCACGGTATTCAACTTCACAAAGAAGAACGTTGTCCTTTACGATTGAGATTTAAATATTGGGTTAAGCTTGAATATTGCCACAGATTTCTTATTATAATAAAAAGTAGCGAATGATAACTTTAGTTACATTACACAAAAACTGATACCAATAGGACTAGCTAGCTGCTACACACACGCACACATGTAGGTTAAATTGTTTATGAGTACAAGGAGGGCAGGTGATTTGGGCAATTAGGGTAGGTTCTTCTTGTTAGGATTTGAAAGCTGCGGTGCTCCTGTATTTTTCATGGTTGTTTTTCAAAGAAATTTATAAAAAAAAAGCAGGTTAAACATATGAACACCAACAGCAACATATCATCTTGTTTATATTATTATAATATGCTATCCTGCAATAGGAGTTGTGGGCTTTTTATGTTTGTTTTCATAATGGAAAGCAGCAGCAGCAGCAGCAGCATATCTACATCATTATAATATATATTAAACCGAGGGAGGGCCCCTTCAATAATAGGGTTTTGAAAATTATGCCTCCGGAGGATAAATAAAGCCATCAAGGTTTTGAAAATCATGCCTTGGAGGATTAATAAAGCCATTGACTTTAGGCATGATAGCTCAAATGGCCTTCGTGCTGGGTTCGGACTCTTGTGTGGCAGTGGAGGATGTGATCTTGGCACTCCAATAATGTAAGAGAATGACATTTGGTTTTACTTTATTTAAAATTCATCCATATGTGATATTGCTCTCTCTTATCATGTTGAGAGGATTGCCCTAATTATTAAAGCCAAAAAGGAGTCTAAAGGTGAATTACATCTCACCTTGAGATCTCCGCTCATGGATTAACTTCATGATTAGTTCTCCATGAACCAAATCTAAGCTGCACCTCTTTGCTTTGATTATGGTAATCAATCAGATTATCTCTGCTGCTGCCCTCTCTACCAGACACCACAGCCATGATCTCTCCTAATGGGGTCAGGATCGGCGCCATTGAACTAGATGTGTTGTAATCTATCATCACGAACAGCACCTAGCTAGCTTAGTCCACTAAATTTGATTTAGATATGGGTGTAGGGCCACCAAACCCTAAAATTAAAAAGGAAAAGAAAAGGAGAGAGTGTTGTTTGCTAAAACTAAAAGGGGGGGGGGGGGAGAGAAGGATTGAAGTGGGATAACTTATCAAGCAAACCAAGATCAATTTAATATATTAGAATTGAATTTTTCTTATTCAACCATATATCATCATACATACTGATTCGTATTTTCATTTAACCTGCATCTCAATCGATATTAATTACATACTATATATTATTATTATTGACAAGGCATTGACCCAAGAGGAGGCCTAAATCTTCGTCACAGGATTAATGAATTAATTAGGGATAGAACAGAGGCCGAACTTAGCGTACAAGGTGATGAAATTAGATGCGAGAGAGCACGAGGATGGGAATACTGTTCATTTTATTTATTTATTGATTTATTATATATCTTCCCGACCCCGGTAGTGAAATGGTATTTGTCCACGTGGACCGGTGCAGAACCAGTGAAGGGATTCGGCAGTGTTTCAGTGGACCCCCAGGTTGTAGCCAGCCACCAGGCTCGGAACTGTGTGAGCACGTGTTGTTTGGTTTATGAGTGTCCTGTGTCCATGACCATATATATATTGACAGCCACCATTAATTGACACGTTGCTTTCATAGCAGCACCATCACTCTCTTCGTCGTCCTAGCAACATCATCACTAGTATGTATGTATGTGCGTGCTTTGCCCCCCCTCGAGCACCTGCCGTCATATGTGCTAAGGGCACGTCGGAGATGACTCGATCCACCGAGTAGAGTAGAGTAGAGTTGTGGGAGGATCTATCAGCTTTAGCTCACCCAATCAGCAGCAGGAGGATTTGATCTTCGACTGCCACCACTCATCTGCTTATTGAAGTAATGACAGCAAAGCAACAAGTGGCCGGCCCTGCTCTAGCTAGAATAAAGAGCCCATTGTCCTTCGAAAACCCCTACTTCCTAGGTCCCTGCTCCTTTCCCTTTCTTGTACTGCTGTCTCAAGGTTGCATCTGATCCTGGTGGTGCGAGAGCATATCTTCAAATAACTTTTTTTTTTTTTAAAAAAAAAAAATATATATATATATATATACACACACGTATTAAAATAAATTATTTTCATTTTTTTTATTTTTAATATCATTCTATCAAGATCATAATAAAGCACTAAATTATATAAATTTAATATTTCTTCGTGTTCAAAAATGTTTTTACAAACACACACCTAAAAGAAGAATAAAAAACAATGTAAAACACCATCTCAATAAGGGAAAAATTGAAAGAGTCTTGCAGCCGCCATTGTACATTTCTTCTCTGCACATTGCAATTCTGCGGACATCCACATTCTCAGTTATAGCTGTTTGGTCTTATTATAATAGTTGTTGTTTTAAATAATTTTTATTTAAAAATATATTAAAATAATATATATATATATTTTAATATATTTACATTAAAATAATTTAAAAACTTATAAAAATTAAAATTTTTTTTAAAAAATAGCTAAGCTGCAAAAACAAACTGTCCCTCGGCTGCGATGACCCATAACTTATTAATATTTATTAATATTATGAAATTCTTGTGTCATATCATAAGGTGAAACTCAATTTTTTTTTTTTGTGTTTTAAAAATATTTTTTTAAAATAAAATTTTTATATATCTTTTATTTTAAATTAATTTTTTTGGATAATTATATATTATTTTAGTGTGCTGATATCAAAAATATATTTTAAAAATAAAAAAAACATTGTTTTAATAAATTTTCAAGTGAAAAACACTTTAAAAAAATAATCACTACCACAATAAATAAATAAAAAACAGGCCATAAGCAAATGACAATATTATGGAAACATTTTTCTTAATGAATAAAAAAAAAACAGAAGAACTAAAACACATAATAGTGTTACGAGGGACATCCTGAGTTAAGTAAACTATATAATAAAGGAAATGCTGTGGCCAGCACTAGTGTTGTAGAGATACGAGAAGTAGAAGATAATGTAAAATAATACCAAGTGACCACCCACCCTTCCTTTATAGAATGCTTTCTTGGCTGTGGAGCCTTATAAATTGCTCGCTCTCATAGCTCCTCCTCCTGGCAGGACCATTCCCAGCAGCAATCTGCACATGACCACTCCTCCCATGTAGTGGCGTGGCAGGACCACTATCTACTATTATTATTTTCTTATATTATTTCACTGTGTATGTGGGTGGAGCTACCAGCACCAGAACCACAGTTCCACGGCCCTATAAACAAGAACGACCGACTTCCTACTATATTTTATGCTTCCTTTTCGCGTCATGTAACACCGCTGGACCAAGCATATATATTTCAAATACTGCTTTAGTAAATATGGTAGATTCAATTAAATTTCTCTCCCATTAAAAAATAAATAAAAACACTGGTGTAGTCAGGCAGGAAAAAAAAGAGGTGAAGGTCAAAAGCAATTAGAATATATATATATATATATATATAGGCAGTCTAGCAAATATAAAACAAGTGGGAGACAGTCAGATTCAAAAAAAAAAAAAATTGATTATATCAAACCATCAAAGTAGCATTAATTAAGCTGAACTCT
>Ga0307510_10005200_pt1 | contig 15470 bp, 17 predicted proteins | sample 12_EM_MG_FD_207224 | JGI IMG/M metagenome (GOLD analysis project Ga0307510, IMG submission 207224) | Populus trichocarpa ectomycorrhiza microbial communities from riparian zone in the Pacific Northwest, United States - 12_EM | ecosystem: Host-associated > Plants > Roots > Unclassified | place...
TCCCCATTATCGAATTCGCACACAATGCACGACCGCACCGCAGCACCCATAGATCACCCTTCGAAGTCTGGTATGGCTTTCAGCCAACCTTTAAACCACCCTTGCAACTACAGACCAGACTACAAAGTGTGGATGACCACATCCAATACCTAGAGCAAATACACAAAGAAGTCACTGCAGCACTCATGATCACGGCTAAAGAAATGCGAAGCGGAGGACCTGAAGAACTATCCTACACGTTCCACAAAGACGACCTAGTACTCTTAGAAGCTACCAACCTACAGACGACACACCAGAAAGTGAAACTTGCTCCACGATGATATGGACCTTTCAAGGTCATATGGGCTTCACCCACAAATTGCAAACTGCAATTACCCGAGACCATGAGGGTTCACCCCGTATTCCACAACTCATTGTTGAAACCCTACCACGAAACACAAGCACACGGACCCAATTTCGAGCGACCCCCTCCAGAAATTGTTGGAGGAGAAGAAGGACATTATGAAATCGACGAAGTCCTAGCAGCACGTCCCACACGAAATCGCAAGAGCACACAGTACTTCATCCACTGGAAAGGCTACACAGACGCAGACAACTCATGGATACCAGCTGGAGAACTAACACACGCCAAAGAACTAGTCACCGAATTCCACGCCCGTAATCGCCCTAAAGAGGGGATACGCATATGAGCCTTGCAGGCGCAAGGAGATCCTAAAGAGGGGATACTGTCGCGAGCGGTACTTGTGCCCCCCAGTCTCAGCTACAAACCTGTAACTCCAAGACCACGTGACCATGGGAACATATCACATGACCCTACATGTGACTCATCACGTGACCCCTTCGCCACTCATACATCACGTGACTTATTAGCACGTGACCCTGGGAACCTACGACCCCGTGACCCTGGGAAGATAACACATGACCTATCAAGGAACTGGTCATCAACAACGTCACCTGACAGGACGCGTTTTGGACGCGCGTCTAACCCATTGATCAACACGTGGCAGATCATGGGAACGATCAACAAGACGCATCCACTAAACAATCAACGAACACGCGACGCGACTCGATCAACGAGGACGTGACTCATTAGGGCTAGACCCTAATTGAGATGTATCATGTAATCCACAGTTACTGCGCATTGACTGCGCAGTCCCCCGTTACCTGTAATTGTACCTACCCTAAACTGTGCACAGACCACCCTGTATTAGTATATAAGACCTACGAATTTAGGTGAACAGTCCTCAGACTGTTCTCTTGTCAATCCCCACACTGGAGCCTTTCAAAGCTCCCTCCTTGCCAGCAGCACCCTGCCCGTCGTCCACTACAGTCTACTCCGTCCCGCCTCTCCTCGCCTTCTGCCTCTTCCTTCTCAACGTCTCCTTGCTGCTCCTCTGGATCAGTCACCTTCAACTCCGCGCCATCGTCGAGTCTCGCTACCCATAAAGTAGTGAGTTCCCAACAGTCATTCGTTGCCGTCGATTTTGTGCAGCATTACTTCAGGGCTGAGCGTGCCAGTGGTGATGAGAGGGGCAATAATGATGGAGAGGGGTCAAGAGGAGCGGTGCAGGGCCAGTCAGAAAAATACAAAAGCAAGTGAGAGGAACATACCGGTGAGCGTGAGGAGACAGCTTGGCCAGCGCAGCAATAGTCTCTGTGTGGGTCGAAGAAGGGGGTCGGTGGTAGCTGAATTGGGCGGATAATAGGTGGAACTGCATGCAAGAGGCAGAGGAGCAATGGGGGACGACCAGGGGAAAAAAAGCAAGTGAAAAACGTACAGGTGAGCGGGAAGAAATGACTCAGCTAGCATGAATGGGGGCGATGATGCAGTGTGGCCCCATTCGTTGCGTCGATGCGTCTCTGTGCTGGAGGAGCGGGATGGTGGTGAGATGGTATGAAAGAAGGAGCGGTGGTCTTTTTAATGCTTCAGGCAAGTCGGACGCAAAGAGCGTGGGGGTGTGCGGTAGGGTGTGGCACAGAAGAAGGGGGGGGAAGCGACTCACCTATTCGACAGAGCTCCTCGTCGGCATTGTCACACCTTTCCCATCCACAGGGGTCAAAGAGGTCGGGGTGTGGTGGATGCAGGCGCTGGGTGCAGCGTTGTTCGTCGAGACCTTGTGATGTCACGGCTGACACACATGCGAGCAGCGGGTCATGAGACCTGCAAGGCTGCAATGACGCCCGCTTGGACTTCTGGTGGTGTGCTGGCTGAACGGAGCGGGGTGAGTGTGTTGCCATGAGGCAGAAGAGCACTGGGCAGGTGCCCACAGCGGTAAGCGGTTATGGTCGACTTCAGGTCGACCCCTGGTCACGACTTGAGTTGAGTTGTCGACTACCACGGCCGACCTTTTCCCAGGATTGGCTGTGTCAGCCGGGCCGCCATAAGCGACCAGCTCCGGCTTGGAGGTTGGCTCCTAGCCGAGCCACGGCAACACTATCCCCAAGTGCCTCCCCTTTCCCTCATCTCTTACATAAGCCTCTCAGAGTCGTCTCTAGCAAACACTAGAGACTTCTACCTCTTTAAGTACTCGCTACTAGTTCACTCTTAGTACAAGTCATACTATCAAGGCCTGTTGAAGCCTTAACAAAAAGGGGAAAGAGGGAGACCAAGAGAAAGAGAGAGAGAGAGTGTGTGAATGATAAATGCAACAGACTAAACACAAATGCAGGGAATCAAAAGAGGGGAAATGCAATACTAAGCAGCATGGCTGAGGTGTTGCTAACCTTCTGCTCATGTTGCTGTGTGCTGGCTTTTATAGTTCAACTACTAGCTATTTACAATCTATACTAATTGTCCTTAGCACTAATAAAAAGGGTCTGTCCTGAGAATGAGTGTGCAATAACAAGGAAGAGAGAAGGGCAGCAAATGGGGATGTGATGTGATGCATGCACACAGTCCTGTGGTGTTGGTTGGATCGGGAGGGGCGTCCAGATTTGGGTATTTGCAAGCCCAGCACATATCCCATCACTACAGTACATGTAAAAGGAGTGTGGATGGAAGTGTGTGAGGTAAAGGGGTGGGGCCTCAGAGGTCACTGTTGTTACAATCCACCCCCATTTTTCTCTTCACCATTGGACCCCCTTCTCATCACCCAATCCAAACCCAGCCTTATGGCCAAGCGACCATTATCATTGAACCCACCACCTCTAGAGAACCTGCCACCACTACCACCCAGTGAACCATCCAAACCATTGTTACCCCTTGATCAGCCACCAGTTGAGCCCCTCGTCCCTGTCCCCTGGAACATCCACTGATAGGAGTACTCCTCAATGGAGACATACCAAGAGCCACCCCTAGTAGAGAACCCACTGGAAGATCCAGACAGTCCTATGGAGGATGTGTGTTAAGGCCTATTGAACCTTAAGGCACGACGTGCACAAAGGTGAAATATGCGGCAGTGATGAAGTTATATAAGGGTCGTAATTCCCTTAATAACCTAAGTGCTTTGGAAGGTGATAAAAGTGAGAGGGTCGCTAAGACCAATGTCTGGGTGAAGATAAAGAGGAAAGGGAAGTAACTTCAAGGACTTGAAGATTACTTCAAAGAAGAATAGAAGGGAAATGTTTGTTCAAGCAACAAGGACAAAGAACGCAATAGATTGCAAACTAAGTCAGGCTTAAGGCCCAACTCTAGGATATAAGTCCAGCTTATATACAAAAGGGCAGCTACCTGACTAAGCATACAAATAGGGAGAACAATGAGGTCACGAACAATGAGGGTCACGGAACAATAGAGTCACGAACAATGGTGGTCATAGACTACCATAAGGAGAGAACAATGGAAAACATACAAATGGAGGGAACAATGAAGTTCCCGATGAAATGGCTCTGTTGTACAAGTAAGCGGTCATGTGAGTCGAGGTCATGTGGTCGTATAAGTACATATTGGTCAAGAAAGAAAGAAAAATGTGGGCCAAGTGCCCAGGAACGTAACAATGTGCTGCCTTTAGAGCCAGAACCAGATGTCCCTGGAGGCCAGACATATACCTTGTCCCCAAAAGAGTCCCCTGTCGAACCCTGGGAAGCATACCTCACTCAACCCAGCAGTCCTGTGTCTCACAAGCACTTGCTATCCCCCACAAGTCCCTCTTTAGTGCCCATACGACAACATACCAGTTGTGAAGGCAGTTATCAGTCAATCACCCCTTCAGCCTTGTCTCCCATAGCTGGCACCTCACCTCAGAGTCAGAGTTACCAGTCAACCCCTTCAGGAGGATCTGCAGACAATCCCTCATCCACACAGAGCTCCGCAGATGACGCAGATAGCAACATGGCCCTTAATTGGGTCTCCATCAATACTGACTACTTTAAATGGTAGCTGCTTACACTAGATGCCCATTAGACCAGAATGGGCATGCGGAGATCAGATCTCCTTGGATCAATCTCAAACCTTGTGGTCATCATCGCATTATGACGATGCTTCTCTTCTTGGAATGACCCGCTGCCATTGTTCTCTGGTTAAGGATAGATTAGGCAATTCCCTGATCCTTTATTCGCTCTTGCTCATTCTCTATTGTTCGACTCATACAGACCGCAGCACTTATCTGTGGACCTTCATATGATACAGACAGATGCCTCTTGACCAGAAGTATCTACCTTAGTGATTGTGGCCTGTGCGCCAGCCTGCCTGTATATAAGTGCCCAGTATTTCGACAGTCAAGCCCTAAGCTTGACTTGATTATCAATATCAATGTTCTTGAAAGCCTCCCTAGTGCCTCCCCTTTTTACCCACTTCAATCTAAGTCATCTCTAGCAATACTAGAGACTCCTCTATTCCTTCAAGTACTTGCCACCAGTTAAACACTTAGTACAAGTCATACTATCAAGACCTGCTGAAGCCTTAACAGCTATAGTCAATATGAGGGGGACCCACAGTGCCCAATGGTAAACATGTCCAGCACCTGTATACAATCCAATCCCACCAATCAGGTGGGGCATCACTGATGGGCAAGTACAGGGCAGGGGGAGGAGAGAGGGGGTGTTCAGGGGGTGATAAGCCATGCTTCTTGGCAGCTGATGCCACCACAGGGCCACTCTGAAGAGCAGTTGAAGAAGCCCTGGGTTTGAGAATTGCTGCGGTGACCCCTGAGAGAGGGAACAGTGCAGCAGGGTGCAAGGAGGGGGGAGGTGGGTCCACTGCCATTGGGGTGGCTGGCATGACAGGTCCACTGTGCTGGGCCTCAACATCTAGAACACACCCAGACCCAGGATTAGCTGGGCTGGCAGGGAGTGAAGAGGGGGCAAGAGGGGGCAACACATAGCACCGACAGGGAGCTGAAGTCTTGACAAACTTGTTGAGGGTAGAGCCTTGAGAGTTGACAACCTCCAGCAGGAAAGTAAACATGACCCTCTTAAGAATAGGTAGAGGGTAGGAAGGGGGGGCCAAGGCCTTGGCCTGGCAAAGCAAGTGGGTGTGTGAGTTGGGTAGCAAATTGATCCATGTAATGTTGTTGTTGTCACTGCCTTTGACAGCAGCAAGGATCAAAGATATCAGATGCTTGTGGTTGAGAAACCAGCAAGCCCTGAAGAGATTGAGGACATCAAAGACTGATGGATGGTCAATGATGGGGGCAGATGTGGTGGATGGCATTGTGGGGGGTGAAATGACTCTGAAGGGATGGTGGTAAAGGTCCAAGAAGGATTGGTCAAGCTGTCAAGTTTGGATGCATACAAAGGATGGCAAGCTCTGCATATGGTGCAGGATTCTTGTGTTCAAGGGCTCAAGTGTGCTCAATGGTTCCAGCAAGTGCTGCTATAGCTTGAGTGCAGATGTATGCACCCCATCCTAGAAAAATTGTTGGTTAGTTTGTGGCATATATGATGTATTGTAGTGCAAGTAGGATATGTACCTGGAACTGAGCAACAGCCATACAGAAACTTGAGAGCCTGAGGGCCATGGGTGGTCATCTACACAGAACAAAACAGACTGATAAGGGGCACCCTCTGAGGACTGCAGAGGAGGGACTTGTCTGGATACAGTGATTTTAGGGAGGATCAGAAGGCCCACCTCTATAGACTGCTCAATGGCAGTAATACAGGTGATGATAGCCTTGTAGTATGCAAGTTGCTGAGCACTGACAGTGAGGGTAATGGATAAGATAGTGGGCATAGTAATGGGAATGCCACTGATCAAGAGCACAGGGATATTGTCAAGACTGGAGTGGTATAACCAACAGAAGCCAGCATAAAGGACAAAACTCTCTGCAATGACAAAGATACCAATGGTGATAAGGCAGAATGATCCAATCTGGGCCAAAATCTTCTGCAAGTAACCAGTTGTATCATCTTCAAGTTCCTGGCCAACAAGTGATGTGGCATGAAAGAAGAATGTATTGATGCCAGTGGAAATGATGACACCCTCAGCCTCACCCTGTTTGCAGGTTGACCTACTGTGAATGCCAAAATTAGATTGAACAGAAGGGCCTGAATAAAACCAGACTTACAAGAAGCACTGATCACCCTCCTTCTTGGATACTGGAAGGGACTTGCCCATAAGCACAGCTTGGTTGATAGACATGTTAATTGCCTCCATAAGATGGCAGTTGGCAGGGATGATGTTACCAATTTTGAAGGAGATCACATCACCAGGAACAAGCACTGACAATTCAATCTCAACCTAGCTACTGTTGTGCTTGACCTTTGCCTTGGGAGCAAGTAAGTCCATGAGAGCCTTGACTGCATTTCCAGCACCATGCTCCTTGTAAAAGCTGATGGAGGAGTTGATGATTAGAAGAAGAGTGATACCAATAAAGTCCTGCTAGTCAGGTGCCCAGCCCTCTCTGTTGGATAACCCAATAGCCACAAGTGCAGCAGCCTCCATGACCCACAAAAGAGAGTTCCACATAAAACTTAGGAACTGAACAAGTGGCCCTCAATCAACTCTGAAGCATGACAAGCAACTAAGAGAGGGGTACTAGTTGGGGACTGCAGGAGGAAGAGAGGACAGAATAAAAGTGACTGAACAAGGGGCACTTACCTTATCCTCTGGAGACCCAGAGTAGTGTTGCCACAGTCTGGTTAAGTCCAGTTCAGAGTAGATTTCTCCAAACCTAGAACTGGACTTTGGGTCTGGTTCTCACATTTTCGCAAACCCCAAACCTGACCCCAACAGAACTGGACTTTAGGTCCAGTTCAGGTTCTCCTGAGGTCTGAACCTGAACCTGACCTGAAGAGGTCTTTGGTAGTATGGGAAATCGCTCTCAAGTTGTCTGTGTGGCATGAGGAAGTCCAGGCATAGGAGGAGGAGCTCCTGCACATGCTCAGTCATTCACACTCACCCCTTGTTAGCATGGGTCATATCAGCACAGGCAATGTGTACATATGGACAAAGAGCTGGTGCAAGGTGCTTGGAGATGCTGCATTTATGGGTGCTGAGGAGCAAGATGACACTGTTCTGCCATCATGCTCCTGTGCTTGCATCAGCATCAGCATCACTCCATTTGCAAGGTGCTGTTGTTCTGCTATCATGGTTGGCCTGAGATTAAACAGCTGAAGATGCATTGTACTGCAGAAGACAAGACCCTGGGCATGTAGGCCCAGACAGGGTAGGGCATTCTCTATGATCAGCAACATCAAATACACATTTGGGAACAAGCGCAAGGCAATATTAGATCTGGCCAACACCCTTTCCCTTGCAGTACCTCTGTATTGCAGTCAATAGTACACACCCAATGCGCTTGTCCCAATCCTGCCTTGTGCATACAACATGCTTCTGGCCCATCCACAGTCTCCCTCACCATCATACCCAACACTTACCCTGCTACTGTGCTCTCCTTGACACCCATGCAAAATCCCTCCACTCAAGTCACACCAGAGACATCATGTACAAGGTCACACTGAAGGCTATTCCAAAGAAGATCAAGGACCTGCAAGATCAAGCTGTTGGCCTCTGTTCCAGAGCATATCAGTCTCAAGGATGAAATATTCCCCTTTTCCATAAGCATATGGACATCCTCTTTGTCCAAGAGCAAAACTGCAAGCTTTGTGTCTTGCACATGTCCCTTGAATTGCAGCAAGTTGACAAGTATATGTATGTCTTTCCAAGTCTGTATGTCATTTCCAGGGATTGAATTCTTCCTAAATACTAGATTCCTGCCATAGCTTATGTGCAAGATTATATGTGGCATGCAATCCTCCCCCCTCCCAAAGGAACAACTGCCATATAAGGCCCTACATAATGTACATCCAGTCATCCAGTCAACAAACTCTATGATATTGGCCTCCTAGAGCCACTACTCCCCACTGGCTTCAATGCCCACTCTCTCCTTCCAGGTGTTGACTGGGTTGACATCCTGTTCAACTCAACCTACCATGCACACAAATGTGCTAAAGGCATGCACCCCAGACAATGGTTCACAATAAAATCCCAGGTCCCCTTCATATGGTCACCATCATTGTCTTGGAATCACCACCACAATGGTAAGGATGGACCCTTGGAGTGGATGGGGACACCTCGCCTCCAAGCAACTTCCCAGGGTCAGTTCTTCAGTGTCAGACACGTGCTGTGTACCATTGTGGTGCTCTTGTATGGCAGTCCTAAGGACAGCAGGGCAAACCTGCCTTCGATCATCCCACTGTGCGTCCCTCATATTGTATGTGCATATTATCATCTTTTTGTCTTCTAACTGTGTTTTGTTTTCTGTAGGTCAAATTTTATGAGTGGTTTGAATTCTGGACAACATACTACCTTGCTTTGGAGCTTACAGTAGGTAGCAAGCTCTTTTGAGCATCTTATCCAGCATGGCCACTTATCAGAATGAGATGCCATAGCAGTGCTTCAGTACATTTGATCAGTTTTCACCCACAGATAGCAATATGAGACTGATGCATGGCTTGTGAACAGACCAGAGAACAGATATATCCAAGGTCCAAGACACAAGGGTGCAATGCAATTGCACCAAGTTTGGGCTCACAGCAGCTCTGTTAAGGCTTCAATGGGCCTTGATAGTACGACTTGTACTAAGAGTGAACTGGTGGCGAGTACTTGAAGAGGTAGAAGTCTCTAGTGTTGCTAGAGACGACTCTGAGAGGCTTATGTAAGAGATGAGAGAAAGGGGAGGCACTTGGGGAGCTTTCAAGAACATTGATATTGAGAATCAAGTCAAGCTTAGGGCTTGACTGTTGAAATACAGGGCGCTTATATACAGGCACGGCCGCGCACGGGCCATGGTCACTAAGGTAGGTACTTCTGGTCAAGAGGGGGGTGTCTGTATCGTATGGTACTCCGCGGACAAGTGCTGCGGTCTGTATGAGTCAAACAATAGAGAATGAGCGAGAGCAAATGAGGGATCAGGGAATTGCCTAATCTATCCTTAACCGGGAGAACAATGGCGGCGGGTCATTCCAAGAAGAGAAGTGTCGTCATGATGCGATGACGACCACGAGGTTTGAGGCTGATCCGAGGAGATCTGATCTCCGTGTGCCCATTCTGGTCTAATGGGCGTCTAGTGTAAGCAACTACCCTTTAAGGTAGTCTGTATTGATGGTGACCCAATTAAGGGCCATGCCGCTATCCGCGTTGTCTGCAGAGCTCTGCATGGATGAGGGGTTGTCTGCGGATCTTTCAGGAGAGGTCGACTGGTAGCCCTGACTTTGGGGTGAGGTGCCAGCTATGGGCGACGAGGCTGAGGGGGTGATTGACTGGTAACTGCCTTCTCTACTGGTGCGTTGGCGTATGGGTGCTAAGGAGGGACTTGTAGGTGACAGAGAGTGTTTGCAGGATATAGGGGAAGGAGGGGCATCATGGTATTCTGTCCATACCCTAAGAGGGGGCTCCTTGTTGGCTAAGTGAACTGTGCCATCTTTGGTATTCAGGTATCGGGTTGGTTCTAGTGGTAGAGGTGGCGCATTCTCCACAGGACTGTCCTGGTCCTCCAGTGGGTTCTCTACTAGGGGTGGCTCTTGGTACGACTCCATTGAGGAGTACTGTCGACGATGGGTGTTCCAGGGAATAGGGGTAGGAGGCTGCATTGTTGGTAGGTCGAAGTCTGGGTAGATGGACACTACAGGGGAAGGTGATCGCATCATAATAACTTGGGATGGGCTGATCCATTGCGGTTCAGCTGGTATGGTCTGCTCTGGTGTAGCTGGTCTGGTCCTCTCTGGTCTAGGTGGTAGATCCTCTAGAGGTAGTGGTTTTAGCGGTAATGGTGTCTTTCCCATAAGCTCTGGTGGCAAAGCACTAGGGAAGATGACTGATGGTTTGGTGACTGGCTTTAGGTCATAGGATATGACATGTGGTGTGTCCAAGGAGGGGTAGGGTAAATGAGAAAAATTGGGTGGATCATAACAAGCTCACTGTAGTGCTTGTGCTCACTCTTTTGGGGGGCTACACTATATACTTAACCTTCAGGTTCACAGGTTCACCATTTCTTGGGCCCTCCTGAACCCAAACTGGACTTTGGGTCCAGTTCAGCCCCAACCCCAAACCTTGGACCAGACCTGGGTCAGGTTCTCTTTGGTTTGGGTCTGAACCCAGGTTAAGAACCAGACTGCAGCATTACTAACCCAGAGGGAGGACTTGCACTAGGATACAGAAAGAAGGGGGCTGAGCTTGGGGCATAGGCTGGAGACACAGGGGAAGGGACAAGTGAGAACAAGTGAGAACACCGAAAGAAAGAAACAGAGTGAGGGGTACTCACCCTCTAGAGACCACAAACTTGGATGGAGGGACTTCATCTGGAAAAACCTCAATGGTGAAAGTTGCATAAAGTAGCCAAAACTTACTATAAATTGTTGTAAATGACATATTTTGAACCAAATGTGCATTTTAGACAGGTTGAACCAATTGAACCAGAATATGCAGAAATAAATGGGCACAGCAATGCAGCCCTTAAATGTTGCAATTTTGGTAAAATTTAACAAACATTTTCAAACATTTTAGTTGGATTGATGTAGATCATTATTGTTTTGGTCACTTGCACCAGTCAAGAATCACAAAAACATGTGTGGCATTCAACAAATAATAGTGATACAAAGGTGTCAAGTAGGCTATCACAAGTCAACAGCTCCTCTTCTTGGTTCTCTCTGTCATATCCCCTCTAAGACTTGCCACACTTGCTTGAGAACCAATGGGTTTGCGCTTGCCCTTAGGAAGTGAGGCCTTGCCCCTTGCCAACAGGGATACTTTGACAAACAAGTCAGCCCATGAGTTCAGAGGATGTATGTCATAGCAAAGAGAAACAAGTCAGCTGCAGACAGAAGGAAAAGCTGAAAAGATGACTTACATTAAATCGGAATTGGTCTGTGGTCCAGTACAAGCAGAATTGACAACTTCTTGTGGCATTGGGATTGGTTCCATAGCCACTGAAATTGTTAATGAATTGGCTAAGGTACTATTGGCATGTCTGGCCTGAAGGTGGTTGGGCTGTTACATATTTAATAGGTGTGCGGGTAATCTCAGAGCACCCTTACACTGGATATAGAGTCAATACAGAAATAAGTATGCAGTAGAATAAGGGTTGAATTACAGTGCTGGACAGCCAAACTCAACAATTTTGGTTGTAGCTGAAATACAAATTTTTACAACAAATTAAGTTCAGAACTATGCTCAGACAGGCTGAAAACATACAAAAACACACTTCATAGACCTTCCCAGGCAAATTCTTGGGTGGCCAACTATTGGGTCTGACTTTTTAACATAAAAATCTTCATTTTATACTTATTTTTGATTTAATATTAGTATCAATCAACATTATTGTATATATACCAACCCTCTTGTATAAATTTCTGCTTCCTCACCAGCCATTCTACTATATGCTAAGTCAAACCTTATTGATAGGCATTTACAAATCTTTAGAAGTGGTTGAAAAATTGCCAAATAATATCAACATTTAGCTCAACCTAGGCTTTTGAGAAAACTATAATAGCTTATTGAAGAAAATAGATAAAATTCTCAAAATAATCATATGAATAATATGGGCCAAAAGTCATAGGGTTACTCAATACAACTGAGTGATCTAATTAGTTATTTAGGCTGGGCTCAACCTTACAAACTATTTATATAGCTACAGTATCTTTAATATATTACAGCTATGACCTAGGTGTTTTCATACTTATTTGTATGCATATCTATGGTTTAATTGCATTATAATATAATTTATTCAAATTTACAAGACATATACATATGATTATAGAGAACTCTGGCATAAACTTTAGTCATGTGATTACCTTACAACACTTGTTATATGGTTTTTACAGCTCTTCCCAGATATTTTTGATGATATTAGACAATGCTATTAAACTCAGTATGGTAAAAGGTCTTGATTTGCATACCCCTTGAAGGTATAGCTCTAAATTTAGGGGTGGCCAACTATTTTTTTTTGCAAAAATCAAAAACATGTTTTCTGGATGTTTTAAACAAAAATACATTATTAGAATTTTTTTGTTGAGTTTGGCTGTCCAGCACTGTACCTTGGACAAGTCCTTCAATTACATAGGTATCAGGCAACACACAGAACTTCCACTTCCACAAGCTAAGATGCTTGGCAGGGTTGCAGCACACCATTCCTATCATCAGAAGTGAGATAGTGTCCATGTTAAGATGGGACAAATGAAGGACACCACCTCCAACATGATAACAAAGCCAAACAGTTGGGTTATCTTTTGTGCTGGGCCATCTAGGTGCGATACAGCTAGCTGAGGACGCTATGCCTGTGTGTGCTTGGGGGTCAAAGACATCAAAGATAGTAGAAAAAAAAAAGGACAGACAGAAGACATGGAGAAACTCTTTCAACTCTGTGGTATCATCTTGCCATGCCACTGCATAAAAAGATGAGAGAAGGAGAGATCGGAGAGAGGGACAGAGTGGGCAATTTTTGGCAGTATATCGCAGACGGGAAGTCCACGTGAGAGTTCGGAGATAAGGGAAATACGAACTGCACTTCTGAGGTACCTGAGAATGCAAGCCGGTGCTTGAGTAGGGACAAGGCGTGAGGTGAAGTCGTGCGTTTGTGGTTGGTATGAGTTGGCGCGATAACACGGCGCGATATCTGAAACGGTTAAAGATTTCGGAAGAGGGTGCGGACGTACAAGTCAGATGTTGGAGCATCACGGGAGGTCGGATAGAGGTCGTGAAAATGCATGGAAATCAGATGCAGATGGAAGAGGGAGAGAGAGTGGGCCGCAGTTGCCTGGCTTTCGCTGGGGCTGGGCTGGGGTATTTATACAGCAAGTCTGAGACAAGGGGGCAACAGTATATGCTATGCAGAGAAGGAGTAATTGGGGAAAAAGAAAGAAAAAGATTGAAGTCTAATGCTACTGGCAACAGACCACGCGGTGTCGTATGCGAAAGGGAAGTCTGGTAATCAAAGAAAAGGTGAAAATGTATGGTATCTTGATGCGCGACAGCGGGCGCAGAGTCGAAAGGAAGTGGCAGGGGTCGGTGTCCGAAGGCAAAAGGCATCGAATAGGAGCTAGCGAGACAAACGAAGAATCTAAGACGAGGAGGGGAATAAGGAGACATACGAAGACAGAACGAATAAGTCCAAAACCAGATAGGCCCGAATCCAACAAGGTACGGACCTGAGCAAGGGCCGAAGAGGCGATGTCGAGCTTGACATGCATGGCACTAGTCGAAGTGGTGCGCTCTTGTGGCGTCCACCAACAAACAAGACAGTGTGTTGACGTTGGCAGTGGCTTGAGGTGAGGCGAGTGGGGACTTGAGAGGCGGCGGGCAAGGAGAAGGGATGAGATGGACAAGGAACAGGGGATGATGAAGGCAGGGTGTGAGGAAGGCGAGGCGGGGACATCGATGGCATCGATGGTTGACAGTTGAGGTGGTGGCATGGTAATGTCCTCACATGCGTTGAGTCAGGTCACACACGAAATGGTCACACACGATGTGAAGGGCGGTTCACTCTCAGTATGGTAGGACCCAGGCCGGACAGCGCTCGTTTCCGAGCCCACTGCATATCCCAGCATTACATCTCCCAGGGGGTTTAAAAACTGACCCTCCCAGGTCACCAGCTCTTCACGGAGTGAGACCATGCCTATGATCAGAGTGTCGTTGTAATTGAGGGATGCGAGGGCTTCTGCATCCACGACGTGTGTGACTGGAATGAAACTCAGTGAGCATGTGTGATATGGAATGAGTCGAAAGGCAGCATAGCATAAGCGTGAGACGGTGCCATCCAGCTTGCCAAGTCGGTATGCGCCATTGCATGTGTGTCGGAGGACAACCATCGGGCCCAAGTAACGCAGCTTCATCTTGTCCATGTTTGGGTGCATGTTGCGGACAAGGACGAGCAAGCCCGGAGTGAAGTCGTAGTCGCGTATGGTGGTCGCGTACTGCTTCTCGAACTGGCGGACAGAGGCAAGGCAGCTGGTGTGAATGTGATTGTGGATGGCAGCAAGGTCGGTGGGGCATTTCTGGAGTTGGCAAGTGTGTGTGGCAATGAGGTCCTCCATTGAAAGTGGGTGGGTGAGGTCTGGTATGAGGAAGGTGGCCTGTGTGATGTCAAATGGAAGGGTGGGCTCCACGCTGTGTGCCATGTAAAAGGGGGAAAAGCCAGTTGACTTGCAAATCATGGCACAGTCAGCCCAGAAGGCGAAGGGCACAACCGTGGGCCAACGCAAGGAGTCGCCGTCGCATGCCTTGAAGATAGAGTCGCACACCATGTGGTGCTGTCGCTCAACAATGCCATTCGCCTGTGAGTTATATGCCAAGATGCGGATGTGGTGGATGCCGTACCTGTCTGCAAGCCAGTTGAGTGCCGCAATGTAGGCCATACCGTTGTCAGTGACTATCTTGCCGACTGCTCCCCATCTGCAGAGGATCTCTTTGAAAATGAAGGTGCCAAGTGTGTGCCCGGTCTACACGTGAAGGGCACACCATTCAGGCCATGCTGTGAGTGAGCAGCGTGCTTGGACGATATACCTGAAGCCTCTGGCATGTGGCATGTACATGGTGTCGATGTAGGCCTTGTGGAAGAGCAGTGCGGGGGAGTCGACAGTGGGTGGAAGGCGGACTTTGGTGGTTTGGCGGATCTGGCACTGGTGACAAGTTTGAATGTACCACTTGACGTCGGACTCAAGGGCTGGCCACCAGAAGCGGTCGAGGAGGGCGCGGCGTGTGGAGTAGAAGCCCTTGTGGCCTAACTTGTCATGTGCGTCGGAAACGAGAGCATACCGTACGGCAGGACGAGCATAGAGCTGATGCCGTCCACTGTGTTGCTGTCGCCAAAGTCATCCTCCTGCGATAAGGAAGCGGTGAGCTCTGCTGATGAATTGTGTCAGCATGTCAGTGGGTAAGTCAGGAGGGGCGCGCCGAGATAGCAGGTATTGGCGGATCTGCTCTATTTCTCTGTTGGCCTTGCTTGCTTTGTCGCTAGTCGAAAACCTGAGGGGCGCGGGGTTGAGATCTGAAGGGTCGGGAGGTTGAGGGGTGTCGGAGCGGTGCTCGGAGTGGTCAGAATGGTCAAAATGGTGGTTGGAGGTGGTGCTGAGGATGTTGTTGGTGTCGGTGATGTAGT
>Ga0307510_10005202_pt1 | contig 15467 bp, 24 predicted proteins | sample 12_EM_MG_FD_207224 | JGI IMG/M metagenome (GOLD analysis project Ga0307510, IMG submission 207224) | Populus trichocarpa ectomycorrhiza microbial communities from riparian zone in the Pacific Northwest, United States - 12_EM | ecosystem: Host-associated > Plants > Roots > Unclassified | place...
GACTTCAATCTGACCTCGAACTCGCGGAATAGCTTCTTCTCTGTTGCGACTTATTATCCACCCTGGGTGGGTATCGTGCCAGAGGAGCTTGTTTCCGATTCAACCAAAGCATTCGGCTTCTTCTCGAGCATCAATATGGTGCTCCAACGCTACAATGGCACTTACCCAACGACCTTCGTGGAGTCCGGCCTGCAATGGGATGCTCCAAATGCCTGGCCACCGCATCAATATATCGCGCTCCAGGCCTTGCGAGCTCTCCCTTCCAACGTATCAAGCGGCGCGATTCCGCAACCACCGTCTGGTGAATCCGCCTTTACGCTTGTGCCAAGCGGACAGCTCGGGCTGCCGGAGAGCGCTTTACCGGGGCAGGAGGTATGGGGTGGGAAGAACGCGTCGAGCACAGGAAGCGGCGCTGACATCAACGCGTTGAGTGGCACGTTCGTCAACGGCGGCAATGCTACGTCTGGCGAAGGGTGGCGCGATGCGCTTGCGCGAGGTCTCGCGAATCGATATATCACGAGCGCTTTGTGTAGCTGGTGAGCATGTGTGCCTTACGTGGGCATTACCGACTTTTCTGATGTCACCGGGAACGGTACCAGGCACGCAACTGGCGGGTCGATTCCTGGGTTGCTCCCGAAACTGTCCGATCAGCAGTTGAACGTCACCCAAAGTATCAACAATACCGGGAACGTGCGTCGCTCTCCTCGCTCTGCTATACCCACCATTTAACCCTATGATTTCATTACCGTTGTCTTTTTCCAGATGTTCGAGAAGTTCTCGATCCGTGACGTTGATAGCGCCGGCCGTGGTGGAGAGTATACTGTCCAAGCCGGCTTTGGGTGGACGAACGGCGTCGTGCTCTGGGTAGCAAGTAACTTTGGCAACCAGCTTGTCGCGCCGGTCTGCCCTGACCCGCTCGCTGACGTTAGCAGCACCAGCACCAGCACCAGCGGAAAGAAGAACGGCGCTCTCCAGCTGGCCGTAATACCACGCTCTCTGTTCGGACTTTCGCTGCTCGCGGCTGGCCTGCAACTGGTGTTTGTGTAGAATAGTCGAATAAGTAGTTATGTGAAGTATATTGTTTCTCAATGCGTAGTGTCAAAAGCCTGTTTTTGTAAATCGAAGCGTGTGCCGCCCTACATGTAATGTTCTACGACAGGCTGGCTGCTAAGCGAACAACAACCGCCGGATCCAGGCTGGCTGGGCCGCTTCGGATCCTGGTTACAAAACCCGCAACATCGTTTATACGTTTATAATAAGCCATTCATCATATCGATCGGTCGTTCCCGCTTCATTTCCCTCCGTTCGATCGCTCGGTCCCTTCCATGCTTTACTGCCACCAAGTTTGTGGTGCGATGCCCTCCGCCGGGCGTCCCATCGCACGCATGGGCTGGAGACACGGTGGCGTTATCTGACGCGAAGTTTTTCCGTCTTGTCTTCCATACGAAGATACTTATATATTATAACTACCGTCACTGTGCCCGACAACGCGTTCGGCCATTAGTAGGAGGGGTGCGCAGCGAGTCGGGGGGCGGCGTCGGAATCGAGGACAGGCAGTGAAGGCGAGCATCGTGAACCGGGAGTCTCGAAACGAAGCGAAAGCAAGCGAACAAAGGCACTCGGAGAATGCCAGTGACTCGGAGGTGCTGTGGGGCGGTGGCGGCGTTCTCGGGGATCTGCTCGTCGGCTCCCATGCTTCCACGCAGCTCCACTGGAATGTTAACGTTATGATATTCTTCTTGAACGATTGGTGGGGGCTGCCGGTTCAATTCCGCTGTGGTGTAATATTTTGTTTTGTCATCCACATTGGTTTATCCACATTATATATCCTTTTTTTTTTGCCAGTGGATCACATCATGACATGTATTTAAAAAATTCTGCAATTTTTCGCAGCTTCTACACATCATACCAGAAGTTGGGTACAGAACACGCCTGCGATGCACAAGTGTTGGACGCCTGGACTTGTTATATTTGAAACACCGATTCGGCACATGTTTTGGGAGTGACCATCTGCGTGAGTCGGTGTGACGAAGGCCAATTTCAAGATCTCAGCAACTACTGCACCGTTTTCATTCGTTCAACTTCGCAGACAAAGGTATGGTGCAAGAGATTCAGTGTGTCAAGTAAAATAGTGAAAATTTTGCTGTCTTTGGTGGAATGCTGAAATGCTTGTCACCCATAGTACTGCCCGAAATCCGTACTCGCTTCTAGATCTACGACGGCTATCCTTAAGAGGATTATGCCATCTTCGTTGGCCAGTAAATAAACCCCTTGAATCAAAGAACTGAGCAGTGCACGAGGACCCCACGATGCGCTGCGATGCCTATGATGCTCTCCGTTGCAAAACATGATGGTGGCGGTGACGGTAATGGTAATGGTCATAGGATATTATGCTTCAGTACATTCGAGACAATTGCCAAGCTGGGATGCGCAATCTACATCAATCCCCCCCCCTGGCACGCGCATTGTGTCCGTAACAAGAAACGGCCGATGGGCCTTCACATCAAACAGTCTGCAGCGGTGTCCATCTCTAACTCTCAAAGCGAGCACGCTCCTCTGCAAGAATAGACACCACTTCGGGGAACCGGGGAGTGATCGAGCAATCGTACGGAGCAGGGTTGCTGCGTGCAAGGATATTGTGTCAGTGAGGGTAAAACATCTGCTAGGATGGATACTGACATTACGGCCCCGGTGTTCACGAGTGTGTCCAAGTCCACCGGCACCTCCTTCCCATTTTCATCTCGGGCCCGCTCAAAATTTGCTGCCCACAGCATGCGGGCTGTGTTGATGAAGAGCGAGTCAGCAGCCAACTCCTTGCCCACGCAGATCCGTCGCCCAAATCCGAACGTGACATGTCCCGTCCGATTTGTTTCTGCGGGGCCGGACAACAGTTCCCCTCGCTCGTCCAGGTGTCGCCCTGGCCTGAATTCATCCGCACCTTCGCCGAATACTGCTCGGTCATGATTGCAGTGCCAGGCGTTTGATATGCACACAGCGCCCTTCGGAATGAACATGCCCTCGTACCAGTCGTCTTCTCTTGCCGCGTGAGGTACCCCAAGAGGTACAGCGGGACGCCAGCGAAGAACTTCTTTGATGACTGCGCATGCATATGGAAGACGAGGGGCGTCAGCAAAGGTGGGGAGACGGTCGCGGCCGACCACGGTATCCAATTCATCCTGTGCTCGACGCTGTACCTCTGGGAAGGCTATCATGGCAAGGGCCCACCAAGAAAGGGTAGTAGCGGTTGTCTCTGCAGCAGCGGCACTGCGATGTGTCTCATCTCAATAATTCGACTTGTATTAATCGCATGTACTTACTACAATACCCCGGCAAGGTATGACATTTCAGCCTCACTGAGACAATGACGCTCAAGGTCCTGAAGTAGAGATGCGCAAAAACTTGGTTGGCTCCCCCCGTTGGCCTGTGCTAAGAGTTATTTGAGCCCCACAGCGCCCCCTACGACAATTACGCACGAGGTCAACTCGGACGCGATCGAGAAGTCCTTTGAACATAGCATAGTCCTCGGTAAATTGTTTAAGACCATCCCGCTTCCATCTCGCAAATCTTGTTTTGAGTCTTACGTCAGATATACGATGAGATGATGGAAAATATCCCAAACCTCTCTGGGATGTACAACATCCAAGGAAAAATATTTACGAAGTAGCTCCCTGGGACCGCAGCATGGCTGATGCGCAAGACGTAATCCTCAATTTTCTTAACAGCGGGGTCATGGATTGACTCGAGCGTCGGGTAGTCATAGACAATTGACAAGATGGTTGAGGCCGCTACACGGTGAAATTGCTTTTCTAGATTGAAATCCGCAGAGAGTAATAGAAGTGATGAAACCAAGATAGTGGCCTCCTTTGTCTGAATAGGGTGATAATTTTGCACCACCCTCTTGGTGAGTGCTTCGTGAGCAGCTCGACGCATGCGACGCCAGCTACACAATAAGAGGACATGAGTACCGCCACATCCAATTACGGGACCTTTAGTGACATTTACCGGTCCCCAAAATTCATCGATGGGAATAATAACCCCTGGCTGACGATCTCCTGTGCCATGATGAATCGAGGACGATCAGAGTAGTTGATACCACGGCGCTCAAGGAGTTCGAAATTTGATTTCAGGCTGTTGAGAACGATTATAGGCCGTCCAGCCGCATCAAGATACATCAACTCTCCTGTAATTGTCGTGAATTCAGGTCAGCGCTCCCACGAGTACACGATCGAGTCCTCACCAAAACGCTCCTTGCAGTCTTTCGAAATCAGCCAAGTCATATCCATCACTTGGAGTGCATTCCCAATGATCGGTAAACCACGAGGACTGGGAGGTAACTTTCTCCACGGGCTCCTGGAATAGTAAACGACGAAGATGGCGACTAGCCCGAGGAAAGCGCCTGTGGCAAAAGCTCTAGTCTCCCAGACTGCCTCGATGATGGCGGCTCCTGGTGATCGTGGGAGCAAAAATTGTGAATTCTTCGGACCCGCAGGGGAAAATGATTCGTCGGCAGGGGCTGAAAACGTATGTGCCGAGGCGTAGAGGACTTGCCGAAACCAACACATGTACGTCGCCGCGGCGGTCAGGATGGAGCGTTCCATAATAGGCTAAAACAACGCCTCGACATCAGAGCAGCCAAAAAATGCGGTGTATGCATGAGTGAGGATTCAGACCTGATTTGATGCCTCTACTCGACAAAAGTTGTGGGGAACGTAGAGATCAGGTGGATGGTCGCATTTATAAAACTCGGGATACTTGGCCATCTTTGACACAAATGAGGCACAGCCACGTGGCATTGTCTTCGATTTGCAGGCTACTCGGCAACTGGAATGAACACTGATCAGGAAATCAGTCATCAGCCACAAAGTAATCGCTTAGAGTAATGGTCTAGAAATTCGTCACATTCTGGCGTTACAGTTGTACGCAGGGAATACGCATCGAGTACGAGTAGGATTTGATGCGAGTGTCTTTCGCCCAAGGGCGCCGCTCAGAGGATGTCCAATAAAATGGGCCATTCTGAGTCATTCTTTTTAAAGGTACCCAACGACGACGGACATTATACTGACAACTAGGAAGGACTCCCCTGAAATAGAGTGGGTCCGTGGGAGCGTCGAGAAGCAAGACTGCAAGAGCCCAAGCAATGTTCTCAACTTCTCGATCCACGGGCAACACTGGTGGGAAAACGGAAGGGTTTCCCGAAAGCATGACGGAGTGAGAAGAATGGCGTGAAGACTTGGAGCCGATTGATGTCAGGCGGCGACATTCTAGACGCACGAACGTCCGTCCAGCACGCGCTGTTGCCCCGGAAACAACCGGCAAGCACCGCGAGCTGAGCTCTCTGAGCCGGAACCCGCCTTTCCCCCGTCGAGTGAGTCCGAGCCCTTCAACGTTTCAACGGCCGGCTGGGCTGTCCGTGTTAATTCACTGCATGCAAATCAGACTACAGTAGACTTTTTTTCAGTGTGTGCCCCTAACCTTATCATCTTCACGTGACGTCCTCCGTGGCCGTCTTTCCGTTTGCGCGCGAGTCTCTCCGAGTCTCATCTTACGCTCTCAAGCCCCGCTACCTCTCTGCGATCCCTTTTGTTTCCTTTAACTCGGCACTGTCCTACGTCCGCACATGTTCTCGCCGTGCGTTTTCAAACTTTCGAGTTCGTGGCCTTGTTTTTTGTGGTTCTCTCTTATTCCGGACCCACTGTTAGGCCATACCAGCTCAATCCTTTCAATCCTTAAATGCCCTCAATAGCCAGCTCAATATAGGTCAGAGACAGGCTCAGACAGCTCATGCGCGCATGAGTTACATGCTTAGCTTGTTTGTCCTTGTTACAGGGCAATCACCCCGTGCGCATTCCCCGAACTCCGAGTTATGTCCTCTAATCCTAGGCGTAACATTTCTACAGGTGCATGGATAGACTAAGAGTGGTCTCAGAGGTTAATAGGAAATGGTAGGCACAGGGAGGTCCTGGGGCCCACAATTGTTCCGAATCTTACGTATCTTATTCCTTTCGCGGCCCAGGTGCTCACCCGACATATGGTATCTCAGCATCCATAAGGAAAAGGGATAATGTGTCTTTATATTGAACAACAGCCCAAGTTTCTAATTCTAATTCTCAAAGCATGCCCGTTCCTCTGCAAGAATAGACATCGCCTCGGGGAAGCGGGGCGTGATCACGCAGTCATATGGAGCACAGCGGCTGCAAGCCAGGAAATCAGCCACTGGCAGGTGACATGGCCTCTGATGGACGAATACCCACGTGACTAGTCCGTCGTCGATCATCGTGTCTACGTCCAGTGGCACTTCCCTATTTTCGTCCCGCACCCGCTTGAAATTCGCTTCCCACAGCATGCGGGCTGTGTTGATGAAGAGCGAGTCATCGGCCAGCTCCTTTCCTACGCAGATCCGTCTCCCAAACCCAAACGTGACATGTCCTGCCTGGTTCGTCTCTGCGGGGCCAGACAACGGTTCTCCTTGCTGGCCAAGATGTCGCTCTGGTCTGAATTCATCTGCGTCATCGCCAAATACTGCGCGGTCATGATTGCAGTGCCAGGCGTTCGGTATTACCACAGTGCCTTTTGGGATGAACATGCCTTCATACCAATCATCTTCGATTGTAGCGTGAGGTACCCCAATAGGTACAGCGGGACGCCAGCGAAGAACTTCCTTGACGACTGCGCACACGTATGGAAGATGAGGGACGTCAGCAAAGGTGGGGAGGTGGTCACGGCCAATCACGGTATCCAGTTCTGCCTGTGCCCGACGTTGCACTTCTGGGAAGGCTATCATGGCAAGCGCCCACCAGGAAAGTGTACTAGCGGTGGTTGATGTGGCCGCGGCACTACGATACGTCTTGTCATCATACGTCAGATGAGGCCAATCACGTATACTCACTACAACTGGCCAGCGAGGTAGGACATTTCAGCATCACTGAGATGATGTCGCTCGGGGTCCTGCAGTAGAGACGCGCAGAAACTTGGTCGGTGTTCCTCATTGACCTATGGCCATATGTTACTTGGTCTCCACATGCCGTGCGTACGACAAATACTCGCCACATCAGCTCGGACACGATCGAGAAGACCTTTGAACATCGCAGAGTCCTCTGTGAATTGTCGCAAGCCTTCCCGCTTCCATTTCGCGAATCTTATTCAAGGTCGTGTGTCAGCAGCGTAGTAAAACAATGGAAAGTATCCCAGACCTCTCAGGGATGTGCATCATCCAAGGAAATATATCCACGAAATAATTCCCCGGCATCGCAGCGTAGCTGAGGCGGGAGAGATAATCCTCAATTTTCTCAAGAACGTGATCGTTTATTGACTCGAGCGTCGGGTAATCGTAGACAATCGACAAGATGGTTGAGGCCGTTACGCGGTGAAACTGCTTTTCTAGATTGAAGCTGGAAGAGGAAGATAGGAGCGACAAAGTCAAGATAGTGGCTTCCTTCGTCTGAATTGGGTGATAGTTCTGCACTACCCTTTTAGTGAGTGCTTCATGCGCAGCACGACGCATGCGACGCCAGCTACACAAAGTGAAGGCATGAGTATCGCCTGGTCTCATTAGATAGAAATATATTTTGTGGCACTCACCGATCACTGTGACGCATCAATGAGAGCATTAGCCCCTGGCTAAGGATGTCCTGTGCCATAATGAGCCGTGGACGATCAGAGTAGTTGATCGCACGGTGCTCGAGGAGTTCGATACTCGATTTGAAGCTGTTGAGCACAATTATAGGCTGTCCAGCCGCGTTAAGATACATCACCTCTCCTGTAATTCCCGTAATCCAGCTCAGGACTCCCCTAAATATGTGATCGGGTGCTCACCAAAACGTTCCTTGCAATCTTTCGAGATTAACCAATTCATATCATTTGCCTGAAGAGCATTTCCGATGATCGGTAAACCACGAGGACTTGGAGGCAACTTTCTCCATGGGCTTCTGGCATAATGAACAAGAAAAATGACAAGCAGCCCGAGGAAGGCGCCTGCAGTAAATGTCATAGCACCCCAGATTGTCTTGGTGGTGGGGGCTCTCAGTGACAGTAAAGGCCCAAAATTTGAACTCACCCCATCTACAGCAGAAGGCTGCGCATCGGCAGGTACTGAAAACGCATGTGCCGTGTCAAGGCTCTGGTGAAGCCAAAACATGTACTTCACCAGAGTGGTCAGGATAGAATATGTCATAGGAGACTGAGATAATGTGGCTGAACGCCAGAGCAGGCAAAACAAAATGAGGATTTGTAATGAGGCTTGAGGCTGAACCCGATGCCTTTGTTGCTGCCAACAGAATTCGGCTGGAGCGAAAAGATCAGAGGGATAGTCACTTTATGAGGCTTGAACAACCTGGCCACCACTTATAGCACAATGACAACACAGACAACTCTCATCAGTTTCGGTTCGGAAGCTTATTAATCGCTTATTGGTAACTGGAACGGACATATACCGAGCAATCAGCCTGTCACCCACAGTAATCGCTCGAAGTAATGATAGAGAAATTCTTCACAATGAAGCGTTATATTAGGTCATGTACTGGGAATTCCGAGTCCTGTCGTGCACGACCGGTATGCAGTCGTGCAGTGACGATGACAAGGGGCAGCGATGTCCAAAGAAATTTTACCGAACCGTAGCAATTGGCACAACAGCGAGCGCGTAGACGACGAGGGTGAGGGAGGTGTGGCGACGTTCGATAAAGTAAAAGAGGAAATACTTGAATGGAGAGCGGTCAGTCCAATTACGAAAAGTAAATAAGGAACGCAGGAAAGAGGGCTTGGTCAATCCTATGTGCAGTAAGGTTCCTTCCCAATGTCGTGGTCCTGACTTGCGAGGTGCCGTGCATGACATGTGTGATGAGTGAATGGCGGGATATTCGACGTGGCACGCGATTGTGGCGTCAGCCAACAAGGCTTGCGCGACCTACGTGTCTTTGACCGGAGAGCTTTGAGGCGCAACAAGAGGAAGGACATGGAAGTGAGGGGGAAAGAGTCAATCATATGGCAACGGGCGTGGATGAAGACAGGTCTGGGGGCGAGGCGTGTCGAGAGCTAGGCGTGCCCAGCACGCATGGCGGGCTCGGGCACACGGAGGACGTCACGTGGTCGAGGGTGCTCAATTCCGCGGCGCTCAATTCCGGGGCTTACCTTACATATAGTGAGCACCGCTAGTCTTTAGTACCCCACTGGCAGGACTGCCCGCGCGCCATTCACCGATTCAGGTTCTCAGCCTATGATTTCCACAGGTAGTGGTACAGACTGAAGCGGAGAATAATGGGAGGTATTCAAATAACTTGGGCAGAAAAATGAGGCATGGCAAGATCAAACAAAAATGATTCAAGATAGAAAGAAATCATGGTTACAAGAATGTTCTGGAGGTCCCTGTCAGTGGGGCTGCGATACATCTCATTCCATGCGCAACCCGGATGTTCACCTTATACAGGGCATCCCTGCACCCACTACAAGAAAGGATGGCGATGGATCTTTATGTCAAGCAACAGTGTCTATTCCTAATTCTCAAAGCGCGCGCGTTCCTCTGTAAGAATAGACGATACCTCTGGGAAGCGAGGCGTAACCACGCAACCGTACGGAGCAGGGCGGCTTCAAGCAAGAATGTCAACCATGGTGAAACCTCCGCTTATACTAACACTCACATGATTAGCCCGGCATCCACTAGCGTGTCCAAGTCCAGTGGCATTTCCTTCGCGTTCTTGTCCCGCTCACGCTCTAAGTTCGTTGCCCACAGCACGCGGGCTGTGGTGATGAACAGCGCGTCAGCAGCCAGCTCCTTGCCCACGCAGATCCGTTTCCCAAACCCAAACGTGACGTGTCCTGCCCGGTTCGTTTCTGCGGGGCCAGACAGCAATTCGCCTTGCTCATCGAGATGTCGCTCTGGACGGAAATCGTCCGCGTCTTCACCGAAAACCGTGCGATCATGGTTGCAGTGCCAGACATTCGATATACACATGGTGCCCTTCGGAATGAACATGCCCTCGTACCAGTCGTCGTCAATCGCCGCATGGGGTACCCCAATCGGCGTGGCAGGACGCCATCGAAGAACCTCTCTGATGACTGCGCACACGTATGGAAGACGAGGAGCATCATCAAAGGTGGGGAGGCGGTCGCGCCCGATCACATTATCCAGTTCAGCTTGTGCTCTACGCTGCACTTCCGGGAAGGCTATCATGGCGAGGGTCCACCAGGAAAGGGTAGTAGCGGTTGTCTCTGCAGCCGCGCCGCTGCGATATATCTTATCTTTATATCTTGAATAAGACCAATTGTAAGTACTCACTACAACAGTCCTGCGAGGTACGACATTTCAACCTCATTGAGGCGATAGCGCTCGGAACCCTGCAGCAAAGATGCACTGAAACTTGGTCGGTTTCCCCCATTGGCCTATGCCACTGTTATTTGGGACCCTGAAGCCACACTTTTGGACACGCACGATATCAACCCGGACACGATCGAGGAGTCCTCTAAACATGGCACAGTCTTCCGTAAATTGTTTGAACCCTTCCCGCTTCCATTTAGCAAATCTTTATCATGCGTCAGCATATAGAGTGAGACGATGGAAGAATCAAGACCTCTCAGGGATGTGCATCATCCAGGGGAAGATATCCACGAAATAGCTCCCAGGTCTACCAGCATGACTGATGCGGAGGAGGTAATCCTCAATTTTCTTGAGAGTGGGGTCATATATTGACTCGAGGGTCGGATAATCGTAAATAATGGACAAGATTGCCGAGGACGTTGCACGATGAAATTGCTTCTCTAGATTGAAGCCAGTGGAGGAAGATATGAGCGACGAAACCAAGATAGTTGCCTCCTTCGCTTGAATTGGGTGATAGTTTTGAACCGCTCTTTTAGAGAGTGCTTCGTGTGCGGCACGACGCATGCGACGCCAGCTGCACAAGTACGAGGGTATGAGCCTCGATCGCATACCGGAATTCTTGGTGGTACTCACCGATCCCCGTACCTCATTGCTGGGAACAATAGACCCTGGCTAAGGATCTCCTGTACCATAATGTTGCGGGGACGATTGGAGTAGTTGGTCGCACGGCGCTCGAGGAGTTCGAAATTTGATTTCAGGCTGTTAAGAACGATGGTAGGCTGTCCAGCCGCATCGAGATACATCACATCTCCTGTAATTCCCGTGGATGTAGCTCAACACAAGTCCGATTAGATAGATGGGTTCGTCCTCACCAAAACGCTCTTTGCAGTCTTTTGAGACCAACCACTTCGTGTCCATCACCTGAAGAACATTCCCAATGATCGGTAAACCACGAGGGCTGGGCGGCAGCTTTCTCCATGGACGATGAGAATAATAAATAATGAAGATGGCAATGAACCCGAGCAAGGTGGCAGCGGTGAATGTCCTGGCCTCCCAGATTGCCTTGATGGAGTAGGTTGTCAGTGACCTTGGCAACATAAATTTCGAAGTCCTCCAATCCACAGCGGAAAGGAATCTCCTTGGGAATCTCTCTGCAGACATTGAAAACTCATGTGCCAAGTCGCCGAGGATCTGGCGAATCCAAGATATGTACTGGACAACAGTGGTCAGGAAGAAGTATGCCATACTGTATGTAACATCAGCATCAGCGGATGTAGTGCGTTTGTAATATGTAGTAATGTACCCACATCAAAATCCAGGAGGCCACGTGACACGTAACAGCGCTGTGTAGCCGTGGCTTCGCGCCTCTCCACGGATGATGACGTAATTGACCCTCTTCAGTCCATTCCGTAAATAAAATCATTCGAGCGTACGGCCTGGCCACCAACTGAATATCCTATCATCCTTCCTGGCTCACTGGAAAGACCTACTCTCCTTCCTGTGTGTCCAGTGCAAGGGCATGCACTCCGTCTCCTCAGACTCCTCTCACTGCCTTTATTCAGTAGTTACAGCTTAGTGAGCTTACAGCCTTAACCAGGGCGTGTACATAGTATCATCGATGTAAACACGTCTTCTGTTCGTCGTAAAGGTCAACCAAGCAATCCTAAATTCCCCACCGACGAGCGTATCTCCGCATCCATAACAAAAAAAGCCGATGAGTCCTCACGTGGTGAAAATGTGTCCATCTTCAATTCTCGAGGCGTGCGAGCTCCTCTGCAAGAATAGACACCGCTTCAGGAAAGCGGGACGTGATCACGCAATTGTACGGAACAGGTCGGCTGCGTTCCAGGACGGTACATCAGCCAGGTTGGAAGCTTCTGTTAAGACTACTCACATAATTATCCCGGCGTCCACAAGCGTCTCAAAGTCCAGTGGCGTTTCATTCCCATCTTTATCCCGTGCGCGCTCGAAATTTGCTGCCCACAACACGCGCGATATGTCCATGAAGAGTGAGTTGTTGGCCAAATCCTTTCCTACGCAGAGCCGTCGTCCAAATCCAAACGTGACATTTCCTGCCTGGTTGGTTTCTGCGGGGCCTGAAACCAGTTCCCCTTGCTCGTTGAGGTGTCTCTCTGGCCGGAATTTATCTGCGTCATCGCCAAATACCGCCCGGTCATGATTGCATTGCCAGATGTTCGCCATACACACAGTGCCTTTCGGAATGAACATGCCCTCGTACCAGTCGTCTTTGATCGCGGCATGAGGTACCCCAAATGGTATGACAGGACGCCAGCGAAGAATCTCTCTGACGATGGCGCAGATATACGGGAGACGGGGTGCGTCAGCAAAGGTAGGAAGACGGTCACGGCCGATGACAGAATCGAGTTCGGCTTGTGCTCGACGCTGAACTTCCGGGAAGGCAACCATGGCAAGCGCCCACCAATATAGGGTGGTTGCGGATGTCTCGCCACCTCCGGCACTGAAATACGTCTGGTCTTCATAGGTCTAATAAGACCAGTCATTGTACTCACTACAATACCCCTGCGAGGTACGACATTTCTTCCTCACTGAGGTGATGATGCTTGGGGTCCTGCAGTAGAGACGCGCAGAAACTTGGTCGGTCCACTCCATTGGCCTATGCTGTGTGTCATTTGGGCTCCAGATGTCGCACTTAGAACGGCTACGCACGAGGTCAACCCGGACACGATCAAGAAGGCCTTTGAACATCGCATTGTCCTCGGAAAATTGTTTCAAGCCTTCTTGCTTCCATTTCGCGAACCTTTTGTGGATCGTAGGTCAGCATACAGGTGGAGATCATGAGAAGAATCCAAGACCTCTCAGGAATGTACATCATCCAAGGGAATATATCCACCAGATACCTCCCAGGTGTCATAGCATTGCTGACGCGCAGCATGAAGTTCTCAATGTTCTTAACAGCGGGGTCATTTTCTGACTGGATTGTCGGGTAGTCATAAACAATAGACATGATTGTTGAGGCTCCTGCACGATGAAAATGCTTTGGGAGATCGACATCGCCAGAGGATGAAACGAGTGATGAGGCCAGGATTGTGGCGTCCTTTGTCTGAATAGGGTAATAGTTCTGCACCGCCCTCTTAGTGAGTGCCTCGTGAGCGGCCCGACGCATGCGACGAAAGCTGCACAAATATCATTGAAATACGAGTGTATGAGTATCGCGTGATCCGATTACCAGAACCATTTGTGGCACTCACCGGTCCCCAAAACGCATCGTCGCGAATATTAGGTCCTGACCCAAGATCTCCTGTGCCATAATGTATCGGGGACGATCAGAGTAGTTGATCGCACGGCGTTCGAGTAGTTCAAAACTTGATTTGAGGCTGTTAAGCACAATTGTAGGCTGTCCAGCGGCGTTAAGATACATCACTTCCCCTGTGAACCCAATGAATCCAGATCAGCACAAACCGGAGTAGATAATTGAGTACATACCGAACCGGTCCTTGCAATCCCTCGAGACCAACCAATTCATATCCATTAATTGAAGAACGTTCCCAATGATAGGCAAGCCGCGAGGGCCCGGAGGAAGCTTTCTCCATGGACTTCGGACATAGCGAACGATGAAGACGGCGACCAGCCCGAGCAAGATACCTGCGATGGATGTCCTAGCCTCCCGTGTTGGGTTGACCGCGAGGGACCATAAAAACATGAATTTTGAAGTCACGACATCCATGACAGAAAGGGATCTGTCGGCAGAAGCAGAAAACCCTTGTGCAGAGACGCTGAGGATTTGGAAAAACCAAAATAGGAACTTGATGGTAGTCAGGATTGAGTATGCCATTATAACGAGGTACGTTACTGGGATCCTAAAGAGAAGGGCCAATTTGAGGGAAGATTCGGCCTGAGGAAAGTGTAGGAAGGGTGAGGGGGAAGTGGGAGAACAAGGAGACGGTAATGGAGGGCGAGAAAAGGGCGTCGGCAACGACCAATGAGAGGGGCTTGTCAGCACGGGCACGAGGAGACCAATGCACGAGACGAATGCGGTCGTGTGGCAGTTTCGCGAAGGTGAAGGGATGGAGAAAGAGTTAAGGGAGAGGAAAAGAGGATGTAGGTGTAGCGCGAGGTCGTTGCGGACAGCGGTTCTGCGACAACCAGGTCAACTTATCTGAGAGTGAGGAGGCGAAAATGGGCACATACGTGGGTTGTCAAAAGTATGCGAGGAAAATGCGATATTGGGCCGCTGTTCTACCACGGGTAGAAAGCCTTTATATACCCACCTGAGTAGTCAGGTGATATATCTCATCAGTCCCTGTACCTAACATGTCTAGTCAGCGGCAAGAGATAGGCACTAGAATGAGCTTTGGGGTTTGCGGGTGAGTCCGTGACAAGACAGAGCCCACGAGGGGAAGAGGCACCTGAAATAAAGGGTGAGATCGAAGAAAATGAAAACCGACCAGAGGAGGGCAGGTGGATGGTCACGGTCCAGAACGAGTATTGTGTGTCACGAGCGGGGAAGTTACGACAGATAATGTTGAAATTTCGAACGCTGCCCGGAACAAGGCTGAATTCAACGTCAAACGCACGAGGGTGCGTCAACATAGGTACTAATGCCCGCTAGAAAAAGTTCGGGAAACGGCGAAATGCGCAGGAAATATATGGGGAATTTCAAATATTTGAGGAGCCCGAATCCCAGTTTGTAAATAGACGAAGCATAAAACGAGCACAAAAAGGTAAAAAGGTGTAACAAAAATCCACAGTGTAGCCAGACGGCGTAAAAGCCATAGTCCTGACTCCTGCTTAGAGGACCAGGAGATCGGAACTAGTGTAAATTAGGGATCGCTCTTTTGTGAAACCCGTACCTATCGATGCAGCTGTAGGTCAATTCGTATGTGTTCTGGGCACGCGTGAGCGAGGACTCCGAGCCTGGACCGTGACGCATGGTGATGATGGACATCAGTGATCTAAGGGTTGAGGGTTGTCCACTACAGTACTTAGGTGCTGTCGTAGTGGTCATTTACCAGGCACATGTCACAGTGACATATTTCGTTCTCCGCCTGATGAGTGGCTGAAAAAATGTCTTGCACAACGCGGAATCGAACCAAGCGTCCCACCCTGCCGACTCATGTAAGCAAAACATATTAACCACTACACCATCTAGATCTACCATTACTGCTCCTTTTAATGATAC